>Ga0182016_10000208_pt1 | contig 72792 bp, 68 predicted proteins | sample 712S2MmetaG_FD_120491 | JGI IMG/M metagenome (GOLD analysis project Ga0182016, IMG submission 120491) | Permafrost microbial communities from Stordalen Mire, Sweden - 712S2M metaG | ecosystem: Environmental > Terrestrial > Soil > Wetlands > Permafrost | place: Sweden: Stordalen | collected...
GAGGGCGCTCATCAGAAGTGCCTTGCCGAATTTCGTAAACTTCATGCGATTCCTTCATCCTGGTCAGGCGTGCGCCGCCAAGTTTGCTAGTTCCACAGCAGAGCTGGGTTGGGACGGGTCCCTTGCTGCATTGTAAAAGGCGAGGGCAGGTTATGCCTAGTTTCGTTATGGAACAGGCCGAAACAGAGCATTTTTCCGGAATCAAGCTCATCAGGCAACCCCAACCAGCGCCCAACGGCTTGAAACCAGCGTTTCGATACGTTGCGGGTTGGACGCGGCAACTGCGGAAAACGTCAACGGGCAAGCGCCGATTAGGCTTCGCCGCTTATGGAGCACTCGTTCTTTACTCTGCGGGCTTGAGAGACTGCGGCAACTGCTTCTTCCGTCCAGCCTGGCAGAAGCGGCAGGCGTTGACGGAAAACATCGGCTGGCCGTTTGTGCAACCAAAATCCAAACCGCCCTTGCTCATGTTCCGGACCGAGCCGTCGACGCTCCAGTTTGCGGCCGAGTGAAGGGCAGGATGCAGTCCCGGCAGCGCGGGATCGGCAATGACCAGGTCTGGCGTTGAAGATGAATTCAGTCTGGCTTGGCTTGGAAGGCGCTTCCGCGTATACTGAAGATTCGGCGGATTGGCGGGGTGGTGCGCCTTCCGATGCCCCGATCTCCGCCGCGGTGTACACAACCACCCTGAGCGCACTTCAAAGTGGCGCTCATATTGGTGCAAAGTCCCGGCGACAGCCTAAGATTTGGAGCGAAGTCATGGCACAGGTATGCGATATATGCGGGAAAGGCCCGCAGTTCGGCAATAACATCTCACACGCGCACAACGTGACGCGGCGGCGCTGGAGCGTGAATCTGCAAGCGGTGAAGGCGCTGGTCAATGGCGCGCCCAAGCGGATCAGGGTCTGCACCAGCTGCATCAAGACTGGCAAGATCGCCAAGGCTTAAGGCTGACGGCGGGTCTGGCAGGTCGTTTTCGGCTCCCGCTTCATTCAGGATCGACACTGACCCCGTCCAACACGGACGGGGTTTTGTTGTGCCCTGAGAACGCCTGCGGAACAGGATTTGAATCAGGATTGCGGCTTCGACCGCTCGAAGGTCAGCGAGGCGGAGTTGATGCAATAGCGAAGTCCTGTCGGGGCGGGACCGTCGGGAAAGACGTGGCCCAGATGGCCGCCACAACGGGCGCATGTGACCTCGACACGGCGCATGCCAAAGCTCCCGTCCTCGTGTTCCTCGATGGCTTTGGACTCGGCGGGCAGCATGAAGCTGGGCCAGCCGCAGCCGGAGTCGAACTTGGCCCCGCTGAGGAAGAGCAGCGCTCCGCATCCTGCGCAATGGTAGTTGCCGGTTTCGTGGTTCTGGGTGAGTGCGCCGGTGAAGGGGCGTTCGGTGGCCTTCTCGCGCAGAATCCGGTACTGCTCGGGGTTAAGCAGAGCGCGCCATTCGGCATCGCTGCGCACAATCTTCTGGGGCGATTCGCTCATGCAGACCTCCTGCTCAAGCTGCTTGAACTAGATGCTCGCAAACGGGACGAAATCGTCTTGCGCTTGTACCTGACCTGGGACTTCCGCGATCAACTCTATCTCAACCAGCACGTCTTTCGGCAGGCGGGAGACCTCGACCGTGCTGCGGGCCGGAGGAGCGCCGAACGCCCCCAGATACTGGTTATAAACGGCGTTCATAGCCGCAAAGTCGTTGAAGTCCTTGAGAAAGACGGTAGCCTTGACCACGTTGGCAAGGCTGCTGCCCGCCGCTTCGAGGATAGCTTCCAAGTTATCGAGCACGCGGGCGGTCTGCTCGGTAATGCTGCCGGCGACCACCTGCTGCGTTGCAGGGTCGAGCGCGATCTGCCCGGCGGTGAAAAGGAGATTTCCCACGCGGACGCCCTGGGAATAGGGTCCGATGGCGGCGGGAGCTTCGGCGGTGGCGATGACCTGTTTGCTCATGAGTCAATTGTAATGGTCGCGAACCGTTCCCGAACAACTGCCGAATCGGACTTTCCGGAACGCGGGAATCGTCGGGCCCGCGGCATCAATGCCACACCGCCAGCAAGCTCGCGGAGATGAGCAGCGCCAGCAGCCAGTAACCGGCATTGATGGCGAAGAGCTTGACGGGACGGCGTTCGTAAAGCGTTTCGGAATAGAGCGGCACGGCGACAAATCCCAGCCAGCAGATGAAACCGACGACGAGACCCGGCCCGATGCTTGCCGCCCCGGACCAGAGGACCATGTGCGCCAGGACAAAACAGAGGAGCACCGCGCCGAGGAAGGACCAGATCATGCTGAGAATCGCGCCCTTGGACCGCTCGCCCTGCTTGTGGCCAACGAGAGCCATCCACGGCTTGACAAAGAACAGGGAATACCAGAGAGCGCCCAGAATCCATTGAATGAGGGCGGCAACCAAAACGGCCAGATGGTTGAAGTGAAGATGATGCATTGAGAAACCTCCGTCAGGGGTAGAAGTCCGTCGTCGAGGGCCGGGAGTCCGGGGAATTCAGGGAAGATCGCCGGCCAGCGCATCAGCAGGGTTGAAGTTGAATTAGCAGCGATGGCCGCGAGCCGAGGCGTCAGGCCGTCATATCCAGTGCATCAGCAGGGCGGAACTCGCCAGGAGCGCAACCAGCCAGTAACCAGTATTGATAGCGTAAAGCTTGAAGGGCCGGTTCTCGTAAATATAGTGGGCCGCGAGCGGCGCAAAGATGAGCCCGCCCCATAGGCCCAAGCCCACCAATAAGGCGCGTTTGATGCTGTCCGCTTCGGCCCACCCAAGGATATGCAAAAGCACGAACGACGCCGCCAGGTTCCCGAAGAAGCAGACAAGCAACGCGCGGATCGTGCGGACTCCGGTCTTCTCGGCGGGCACGCCGGCCGCGGACTTCCACAGGTCGCCGAAGAAGACAGGCGAGTACCAAATCACCGCGATAATCCACTGCAACACAGCCGCCGCGAGTACGGCTAGGTGATTGAAATGAAGAATGCCCATTCAAGAATCTCCCTCGAAAAAATAATTTTCAACTCCGATGGCCGGCAACGTACAAAACGAGGAGACTGAAATCGCCGTCTATTCTAGCAATAGCCGCGCAGTTGACTTTGAGGCACGCGGCGTGGCTGTGTCAAGCGGAATAGCGATGGCTCTGCATCGGCCATCGAGAGCTCGCAAGGGCATCTCCCATGGGATTCCGGCTTGTGATACTCTGGCTGCGCAAGCTCGCGGCCGCCACGGATACGCTTATGCAACGAACGTCTCTTCTTTATAACGCACTCTTCTCAGTCATCCTGATTGCGGGGCCGGTTTGCCTCGACGCCCAACAGACATCCACAAGCCGGCCCGCCAGCGTGAATGGAATCGGCATCCCGCCGGTCGCGGGCGTGCCCTTCACCGCGACGGTCGTCATCGAGAGAGACCGGTTTATGGACGACGGCTCCGTCATCACGCGGCGGACGATCAACATCATCGCCCGCGACTCCAGCGGCCGAACTCACAATGAAGTGCGCCGCTTGGAACCGGAATATTTCCATGGTTCTCCGGAATTGATGGAGGTTCGACTTTACGATCCGCAGACGCGCCTGAGAACCACCTACTATCCAGCCACCCATCTGGCGCGCCAGCAGGCGATTCCCGAGCAATCCAAGACAGCCAGCCTCGCTACCCCCTGGACATCGCGGGAAGATCTGGGCACAGACACCTTGAATGGCCTTGAAGTGAAAGGCACCCGCCGCAAGTTCGTCGTTTCAGCCCATGCCAGCGGTACGGGCAAGCCTGTGGAGGTGGTGGAAGAGTTCTGGTATTCGCCAGAGCTGCACCTGACCCTGCTCGGGCGTCACACCGATCCCCGCAGCGGCGAGGATTCCGCAGGAGTCTCCGGAATAAAACGGGAAGAGCCTCCAGCGTCGATGTTCCAACTTCCGGCGGGCTACAAGATGGTAGATACGATCCCGCCTGCCGCGCCCGCGCCGGTGAGCGCCCCTGAGCGGGCGAAGGATCCGATGGGGGACGAATTGCCTTGAGCATCAAGGCAACTGGGCCTGAACCTGCTCCTCAGCCCAGAGCAGCGTCTCCGTCTCTTGGCCAAAACCCTCGATCCAATGCACATCCGGCTCGCGCCTGAACCATGTCAACTGCCGCTTGGCATAGTTGCGATGGCCCTGCTGGGCAGTGGCGATTGCGGCCTCTTCGCTTAGCGTCCCAGTCAGAACGGCCACTGCCTGGCGGTAGCCCAGCGAGTCGAGCGCCTTGACCGGACCGTAGCGCGCCAGCAGGCTCCGCGTCTCTTCAATCAGGCCAGCCGCAAACATGGCCGCCGCGCGCCGGTTGAGACGGTCGTAGAGCGCTTTGCGCGGCGGGTTGAGTCCGATGCGGAGCAGGCGAAAGCCGGTCAGCGGGTCGCGGGCCAGAACGTTGTCGCCCAGCACCTGGGAGAGCGGCTTGCGGGCGGCCAAGCAAACCTCGATGGCTCGAATCAGCTTGGGCGTGTCGTTCGAGTGAATGCGGGCGGCGGAAGCTGGGTCGAGGCGGGTGAGGATGCGGTTCAACCAGCCTTCTGCGTGCCGCTGGCGGCTGCTTTGCAGTCTCGCGCGCAATTCCGTTTGCCGCTCCGGTCCGGCGAAGAGGCCTTCGGTCAGGGCGCAGAGGTAGAGCCCGGTTCCGCCGGTCACAATGGGTAGCCGGCCGCGCGCCGCAATGTCGCTGAGCGCCGCCCTGGCCTGACGGCTGTACTCGCCGGCGGTAAAGGGCTTGTCGGGGTCTGCCACGTCGATGAGGTGGTGGGGCAGGCGCGCCCGTTCTTCGGGAGTGGCCTTGGCCGTGCCCAGGTCCATGCCGCGGTAGACGGCCACCGAGTCGCAACTGACGATCTCGCCGCCGAAGCGCTCGCCCAGCGCCAGCGAGAGCGCTGTCTTGCCGCTGCCCGTAGGGCCGAGTAGCAGTACGACGAGAGGGTCGTTCTTGGGGAGGTTTCCCTCGGGGGCTAAAGCCCGAACTGATGCTGCTGAGCTTATGTACGGGCTGAAGGCCATACCCTTCAAGCTGACGCCCGTATCCTTCAATGCGCTCATGGTCGCCACCAACCCGGTGGAAAGATCCATTGGGGATTGGTGTGAAAGAGACCCCACAGGCAGATTGCCGCCGCCAGCAGCACCAGCCCGAATGCCTGGTTGCGCCGGTAGACTCGCGTCTGTTCCGCCCGCCGCGCCTGCTCGGCTACCTGCTGGTGATGCGGCTTGATGCGGGTCTGCACCATGAGGGTTCTTCCTGAGGAGTCGCGCTGTACGCCGGACGATCAGGCACCAGTATAGGCGAAGAGTAGTTTTGAACCGGAGTTCTAAGTCTTTTTTTGGCGCTACGCAGTTTCCGGATTCGCGGTCAATCGCCCACAACTCCAATTTCAGCTGAAGTGGCGATAACCCAGCCCGTAAACCCAGCCCCAACAAAATGGCGCTTCAAATTCTGAAACGCCCCTGCTTTACCTCGAATGAAAAGCTGCGTTTCGTGACAGCCTCGTTCTCGCGCGGCTCTTTCGCGACGGCCAAAGGCGCGCCTTTCCATGACGCCATCTACGCAACCAGTTTTATCGAATTCACACTTAGCGCGAAGACGCCGCTGGAGGCTCATCGACTCTGCTCACGCTAAGGATCGGAAACTTCTGCTCGCCTTTCGGACCGGGAGGCTGCCACGCGAGATGGGCCACGCCATCCTGGATCCGGATCGTCAACAGATTGCCAAGCAGGGGCGCCCTATTCTTGAGCCAGCATTCTTTCACCGGGCAAGCAAGCTTGTAGACGTTCCCAGCGGTTTGAACGCGCAGGAAAGGAACCCATTCCGATGCGGTGTATGTCGTCGTCGTATAAATGGGGGCGGCAATCCCATTGTCAATCGGCGGCGCTATGCCGCCAGTCGAAGTTCCCATAAGTGGCGCGACAGAAATGGCCGTGATGGGTGCTCCGCCGGTTACGGGCACGCCGGTTACGATGCTGCCACTGGACGGCCCCGTGGCCATCACCTGCACGGGTGGGCCACCAGTAACCGGAATGGCCAATACCGGTCCGGACGGGATCACGGGCGAACTGCTGCTGGCCGTCGGCGGTACGCTGGTGGGAGCGGCAGACGATGCCCAGCCGACCGAGTACTGCGATTCAACCAGATCCATCCCGCGGCCAAGAACGGCACAGCTTTCGCCGGCCGAGGGATTGGTTGTGGCCGGCAGCTGCGGCAGAACCTTCAGCTCAGTGGAAAGAATGCGGAGTTTCTCCTCGTGGTTTCTATTGGCTGGAGTATAGGCAACATCTTCATCCTCTTCGTCTTCGATGCGGAAATGAACCGTGTCTTGAACGGCGATCGGTTTTCCTGAGATCTCGCATTGGTGCGGAATGGGCCGGAGTACACTCGCGTTGCCGCACTCCAACTGGTAGATCTTGTCCCCGGTATCGATGTTGTAGACATCCCCGTTATCGGTGGTAGCAGAGATTACCGTGCCGGTTTCCGGGTAGTCATGCTTGTTGTCGGCTTGCAGTGGCAGGGCGCCTGCCAGGAATGCGCCGCAAGCTGCGAGGTCGAAGGCCAGTTGCTTCAATAGATTTGCGGACATAACAGACCTTTCTTGTTAAGATTGACGGCTGAAAACCTGAATGGTCTCCAAAATATCTTCACGTCCATTGCCAATGAACTCATCGAGCCGGTTGCCGCTCCTTGTGAATTGCGCCTGGTTGGCCGGCAATTCGGAAACTACGCTACTACTCTTCCCTCGCCGGTTTGACTTCCCAACCCCGGTTTGCTCATATAACCTTTCGGGAATCGGCGACAATTGGAAGAGAAGGAACGCAAACCATGAAAGTCTTGATCTTGGGTTCGGGAGGCCGCGAACATGCGCTGGCCTGGGCGGTAAAGCGGAGCGAGCGGGTCGCGGAAGTAGTGTGCGCCCCCGGCAATGGCGGCATGGCCCAGATTGCCCGCTGCGTCCCTGTGGACCTGAAGGATCTGGACGCCATGGTAAGCCTGGCCGTGAACGAGCAACCCGGCCTGACCATCGTTGGTCCTGAGCTGCCGCTTTCGCTGGGCATTGTGAATGCCTTGCAGGAGCGCGGACTGCGCGTCTTTGGGCCCACCCGAGCCGCAGCCATGCTGGAGAGCAGCAAGGTCTTTGCCAAGCTTTTCTTGCAGCGTCACAACATCCCCACCGCCAACTACGCCGTCTGCACAACCGCTGCCGATCTCGATAAGGCTGTCGGAGTTTTTCATCCTCCCATTGTGGTGAAGGCCGACGGGCTGGCCGCCGGCAAGGGGGTCATCATCTGCCCGTCGCGGCAGACCGCCATCGAGGCCGGTCAGGGGCTCTTCAGCGGAAAACTGCTGGGCGAAGCCGCGCATCAGGTGGTTATCGAGGCGTTTCTTGAGGGCGACGAAGTGAGCTTCCTATGCCTCTCCGACGGCAAGCATGTCGCGCCGCTCGCGCCGGCCCAGGACCACAAGCGCATCGGCGAGGGCGACACAGGCCCCAACACCGGCGGCATGGGCGTTTACTCGACCGATACGCTGCTCGATGACGGCATGAAGGCATGGGTTCTGCGCCACATTGCCCAGCCCACGGTGACTGGCATGGCCGAGGAAGGCACGCCTTTTACGGGCGTGCTATACATCGGGCTGATGATGACGGCGCGCGGCCCACAGGTGCTGGAGTTCAACGCGCGCTTCGGCGATCCTGAGACGCAGGCTATCCTGATGCGGCTGGAAAGCGATCTGGTGGACGCGCTGGAAGCCTGCATTGACGGCACACTTGCGGAGATTCAATTGCGCTGGAAACCGGGCGCTTCGGCCTGTGTGGTGGCCAGCTCCGCCGGCTATCCGGGCAGCTACAAAACGGGCTTGCCCATTGCCGGACTCGATGCAGCGGCCAAGGTTGAAGGGGTGGAGGTCTTCCACTCCGGCTCGTCGCAGGCTGAGGGCAAAATCCTGACCGGCGGAGGCCGCGTGCTGGGGGTTACCGCCGCCGCGCCCTCGCTGGAGGAAGCATTGGCGCGCGCTTACCAGGCCATGGCGCAGATTCAATTCGACGGAATCTACTTCCGCCGCGACATCGGCCATCGCGCCTTGAGGAGGAAACCATGACACCGGCCCTATCTTTTGAAGAACTGCTTGCCTGGAGCGATGAATCGACCCAACGATGGTTTCAGTTTCTGGCCGGCAATCCGGCTGTTCTCGATTTGCCTTGCGGCATTTATGGAACAAGCAACGTGCTTGGATTGGTGAGGCACATTGTGGTGGTTGAAATGCGCCACGCGCAACGTCTCTCGGGCGAGACGGTTTCTACCTATGAGCAGTTTCCCGACGGCCCGCTCGACGCGCTGCTGGACCTCCATAACGAGGCCGTTGCGCGCTTCCGCAAATTGCTCGCCGACCCCACTCAGGATTGGGCGGCGGAGATGGAATTCGTGACATTGACTGCGGGTACGCTGCGCTCTTCGCGCAGGAAACTGCTGGCTCACACGCTTTTGCACGCCGTGCGCCACTGGGCGCAACTCTCGACGCTCACCCGAGCCGCTGGCTTCCCCACCGGCTTTGCGGGCGATCTGCTGCTTAGCCCGGCGCTGCCGTAGGCTCACTAATCTGCTTTGGCTTCAGTTTCTGGAAGCAGGATCGGCACAGCACCGGCCTGCCCTGAGTCGGCTTGAAGGGAACCGTGGTCTCAGTGGCGCACTGCGAACAGGTGGTCCGGGTCTCGGAGCGAACCTTCTGGCCGCCGCGGACACGCTTGGCCTTGCACTGCTTGCAGTGCTTGGGATCGTTGGTGAATTGCTTGTCGTGGAAGAATAATTGCTCTCCTGCGGTGAAGACGAACTCTGCGCCGCAATCGATACACTTCAATACCTTGTCGACAAACTCCATGGCCGGCTTCCCCGTAACAGGGAAATACCCCGAAATCGGCCATGACTCTCGAAAAACTTGCCGGTCCCGTTTCCCTGTTTCCGTACGTCTTCAACAACAAGGGCCCGGGCCGCCGGAACTCAAGCGGCAAATTCAGCGTCTTCCCCGCGAACCGGAAGACTTGGCTTACATTATCACGCGATGCGCGTGCAATGCGATTCAGTGAACGGAACGACTCGTAACGGGCCGCCCCTTGTCTGGGCTTGCAGATCCCGCCCCGAGCGGGAGATGCCCGGGGCGGCTCGGATTACGAATGGTTTGGAGCTAGTCGGCCTCTTTACGAGCCTTCTTGCGATTCCGCTTGCGCGCCAAAGCCGCTTTTACGCGCTTCTTCTCGCCGGGCTTCAGGTAGTAGGAGTGACGCTTGACTTCCTTGATGATGTCCTCCTGCTGTACCTTCCGCTTGAACCGGCGCAGCGCATTTTCGAGCGGCTCGCCTTCTTGTACGCGAACCTCTGCCAAAAAATCCCACCTCCAAACCTGCCTTATGGCTACTTCAATGATAGCGGCAATCTCGCAGGTGCGGTCAAGATTAAACTCATTTCTTGCACACGATCCTTTCGTTTCAATAAAATTCAGGCAAATTACTCCTTCGAGAGCGGTTCCGGCGCAAATTCTTCTCCCCATACGCCACAACCTGCCGGCTCACCCGCCCCGCTCGGTTTGGCCTGCACTCAATCTGCCGCGGAAGCGCAATGCCATAAAATGCCCGAGGAGGCCTTGAATCTATGATCCGCAGCTACCGGGGGCGGTTGCCCCTGATCCCCGCCAGTTGCTACGTCGATCTATCCGCCCAGGTTATCGGCGATGTCGTCCTCGGCGAGCGCTCCTCGGTGTGGATGAACGCCGTTCTGCGCGGCGATGTCCACTCCATCCGCGTCGGCGCAAACTCCAATGTGCAGGACTGCGCCGTTCTCCACGGCCAGCGCAACCTCTATCCGGTGATTGTGGGCGACTGGGTGACTGTCGGCCACAATGCCACCGTCCATGGCTGCGTGGTGGAGGACGAGGTAGTCATCGGCATGGGCGCAACCATTCTCAACAACAGCCGCATCGGCACCGGCTCTATCATCGCGGCCGGCGCTGTGGTCCCCGAGCATACCGTGATCCCGCCCCGGACGCTGTGGGCCGGCGTCCCCGCCAAAATGCGCCGCGAACTGGGCGACAAAGACCGCGCCCTCATCCTCGAATACGCCCAGAACTATCTGGATTATGTGGAGATTTACCGCGAGGAAGCAGACGTTGCCGCTTCTCCGCTTTCTCATCCCATTTAGACTAGAAGGGTTATGAGCACACTGAAAGCCGTTCGCGGCACACGCGACCTGTTGCCGCCGGAGACGGCCCTCTGGAATCGCATCGAAGCAACCGCCCGCGCCGTCTTTGCCCGCTACAACTTCGGCGAGATTCGCACGCCTGTCTTTGAAGACACGGCGCTCTTTGCCCGTGGCGTGGGCGAGGAAACCGATATTGTCTCCAAGGAGATGTACACCTGGAGCGATGGTGAACGCTTCAACGAGAAACGGCTCATTGACAACTGGTTCATCGCGAATCTTTCGATCGATCCAAACGGAGACGAGCCGAATCGCGTGAAATTGCAGGGCAAACCGCAATTTCTCGCTAAATTGCGAGAATTAGGCGTGCAACACCAAGTCTGGCGCACAGCCAGGTTTGGCCCGGACCAACTATTGGGCCATGCCGAACTTGTAAGCTTCCGCCCTAGTCTTTCAGAAGATGCAATCTCCAGCCTCATCAAGGCGCGCGAGCTGGCGAGGTCCGACGCAGATAGCGAAATTCAGAATCGCCAGATTCGATTGAGATTAGTGCTACCAATGGATGCGGCAAAAAATCCCTGGGTCGATCCGAAGGACGTCATAGTAGAGCCCTTCAACGGCAACTACTTCGATTCGTCCCAGTCCCTCACCCTCCGCCCCGAAAACACTGCCGGAGTGGTGCGCTCGTATATCGAAAACAAACTAGGCGAGAGCGGCCAGTTGCAGAAGCTCTACTACATCGGCCCGCAGTTCCGTCGCGAGCGCCCGCAAAAGGGCCGCTACCGGCAGTTCTATCAGATTGGCGCGGAGGTCATCGGGCCGCCCTCGGCGGGCAGCGAAAGCCCCGTGCGCGACGCGGAAGTTTTGGAGATGCTTGCCACCTTATTGGACGAGCTGGGCATCGCGGGCTGGACGCTGCACCTGAACTCCGTAGGCTCCGCTGCTGACCGTACCCGCTACAACGAAGCGCTTCGCGCGGCCCTCGTTCCGGTCGTCGGCCGGATGTGCCAAGATTGCCAGCGCCGCGCGGTGACCAATCCGCTGCGCGTGCTGGACTGCAAAGTTCCCGAGGACCAGCCCATCATCGACACACTGCCGGTGATTGCGGACTCGCTGGACGAGGCTTCGCGTGCTCACTTTGCCGCCGTCACCACGGCCCTCGATGCGGCGGGTGTGCCATACACCCGCAATCACAGGCTGGTGCGCGGACTGGATTACTACACGCGCACCACCTTCGAGTTCACCCATGGAGGACTTGGCGCGCAGAACGCCCTGCTCGGCGGCGGACGCTATGACGGACTGAGCGAGATGCTGGGCGGACCCCGTGCGCCGGGGATCGGCTTTGCCATGGGCGAGGACCGGCTGGTGCTGACGCTGCTAGCGCAACTCGACCAAAAGGCTGCCCCACCGCTGGCAGACGCATTTATCGCGCCACTGGGCGATGCAAAAAATGCCGATGCGCTGGCTCGGATGAACGCCGCCGCGCTGGCGCTGGCCCGCGAACTGCGCCGCGCCGGGCTGCGCATCGAGCTGGGCGACGGCAGTTTCCGCCTCAAGAAATCGTTTGAAGCCGCCGACAAGACCGCCCGCCGCATCGTCATCCTCGGCGAAGACGAGCTCCAATCCGGTATTCTGACGGTGAAGGATTTTGCCACCGGCACTCAAACGAAGATTCCTCGCGCGGAGTTGGCCGGGGTTCTCTCGCGTGCTTCGAGCCAGTAACGTGCTTCGAGCCAGTAAACGGAGATATGCAATCGTGATCTGCCCAAATCGCATGAAGAGTATCTCTCGTGGTTTTGCCTGGGCTGCCGCATGCACACTCATCGGCTTGGGAGCGTTTGCCGAAACTCCGATTCCGGCCCCGACTCAAGCCGCGACGGAGACTCAGCCTGCGCAAACTGCCGCATCGCCAAAGGAAACGTCCAAGGCGCCCATCACCATCCTTGAAGACACGCTGCTGCGGGTATGGACAGTTGATCCGGTGGATAGCAAACATGCCAAACACGGTACGCCGGTGCTGTTCACTGTGAGTGAAGATGTGATGGTTGACGACGCTCTGGCTATTCCGCGGGGCGCGACGGTGCATGGAATTGTGACGCAGTCAAAGAAGGCCGGACGATTGACGGGGAGCGCGGACCTGACGCTTGAGCTGGTTTCGCTCGATCTTGGAGGCCGAAACTACCCGCTCTATACGTACGCCTTCAAGGTTACGGGAATGAGCAAGACGAAGCCGACGGAGACCAAAGTCCTCCGCGGCGCCGGTGCGGGCGCGATCGTTGGAAGCATTGTGAATGGAGTGAGTACTAAGAATGGTGTGATTACGACGGACGCAAACAGCAGAGCGGCAAGCATGGCCGTCGGCGCCGGATTGGGTGCGGGCGTTGGCACAGCGGTTGCCGCGGCGACACCGGGGCCGAGAATATGGATTCCGTCCGAGTCGCAGTTGGATTTTTATCTGGCGTCCCCAGTTGCGGTCACTCCGTTGAGCGCGAAAGATGCTGCAAAGCTTGGTGAGGGACTTTTTTCCGGCGGCCCGGTTCTCTATGTGCGCGGAGAAACTCCCTGACAACGGTGTTATGGGAAGACTCGCGAAAAACAAAGACAACATAGCAAGCGCAAATCAATAAAGGACACAGTTAGTGCTCGATTTTCTAGGAACTCTCGAACGAACGCATTATTGCGGTGACCTGCGCGCCGCTAACGCCGGCCAGCAAGTAGTTTTGATGGGCTGGGTGAACCGCCGCCGCGACCACGGCAACCTGATCTTTCTCGACCTGCGCGACCGCTCCGGCATTGCCCAGATTGTGCTGGACAAGGAGCTGACCCCCGACGGCCACGCGAAGGGCGAGCAGGTGCGGCCCGAGTATGTTGTGGCCGCGGTGGGCAAGGTGCGGCTGCGCGATCAGGACGCCATCAATCCCAAGATGCCCACCGGCGAGATCGAGATTGAGGCCACGGAGTTGCTGGTGCTGAACGACACGCGGCTTGCGCCCTTTTCGCCCTCTGAAGAAGCCATCCAGAACGAAGAAGTCCGCCTGAAGTATCGCTACGTGGACCTGCGCCGCGCTGAGATGCAGCGCAATTTCCGGCTGCGCCACGACATCGCCCTGGCCGTCCGCGAGAGCCTCAGCCAGCAAGGTTTCCTTGAGATTGAGACACCCATCTTAACCAAGAGCACACCCGAGGGCGCGCGCGATTTTTTGGTGCCCAGCCGCGTACATCCCGGCGAGTTCTATGCGCTGCCGCAGTCGCCGCAGATCTTCAAGCAGATTCTCATGATCTCCGGCTTCGATCGCTACTTCCAGATTGCACGCTGCTTCCGCGACGAGGATCTGCGCGCTGATCGCCAGCTTGAATTCACCCAGATCGACCTGGAGATGAGCTTTCCGCGCCAGGAGTCGGTCTTCGCCGTGGTGGAGCAGTTCATGGCCGCGGGCTTTGCCGCTGCGGGCGTCGCGCTGCCCACGCCTTTTCCCAAGATCACCTACGACGAGTCGATGCGCCGCTTTGGCAGCGACAAGCCCGATCTGCGCCTGCCGGGGCTCACCGATGTGCGCCCGGCATTTACAGACGCAGCTTTGGCCACGCTTCAGATTGACCCGGCGCTGCCTGTCGTCGCCTTCCGCATTCCCAACGTGGGCGAGCTGAGCCGCAAGGAACGCGAAGACAATCATCCGCTCTTCGATTTGAAGAAGGGCGCCAAGTTCATTGACGATTTCAAGCGGCTGGCCAAGGGATTTCCCGAGGCGGCGGTGAAGGTGCGCGAGCTGGCCGGCGCGGCTGAGAGCGACTTTGTGATTATTGTGGCGGGCGACCCGGCGCACCACATTAAAGCCAGCGACACCAAGTTCGAGGGCCGCCTGAGCGAGCGCGAGATCAACGTCTACTCCGCCGCGGGCAACTTCCGCACGGAACTGGCCAAGAAGTATGCGGAGTGGCATGGAGCCTTTGCCGTGACAGAGAAGATAGTCCAGGAAGCTGCCGTCGGCAACGCTTCCGTTGATGGCTCCGCCGCCTTCCAGCCCATCTGGATTATCGACTTTCCCATGTTTGAGTACGACGTGGCGACGTCGAAATGGATGCCCGCGCACCATCCGTTTACCGCGCCGCACGAGGCGGATATGGCTAACCTTGTCAGCGATCCGGCCAGCGTGCGCGCAAACTGCTATGACCTGGCCATGAATGGCCTTGAGCTTGGCTCCGGATCGATCCGCATCCATCGCAAAGACGTGCAGCAGCAGATCTTCCAGTCGCTCGGGATTTCGGATGAAGAAGCCCGCGCGCGGTTTGGGTTTTTCCTTGAGGCTCTTGAGTATGGCGCCCCGCCCCACGGCGGCATTGCGCTGGGGCTCGACCGCATTGTGATGCTGCTGGCCGGCGCTTCAAGCCTGCGCGAAGTTATCGCCTTTCCGAAGTCCGCCAAAGCCATCGACCTGATGGCCGACGCGCCCACGACGGTGACGGATCTGCAATTAAGGGATCTGCATATCCGGGTGGCGCTGAAGAGTTAGTTAAGGGCAGACCACAATCTGGGTTTGCGCAGGACTGCCTAAACAAGCGCCGCTCCTCGAAGGCGTCGTCGTCGATGAATTGGACCCAAGTGCTGACGAATATATCTCTTGTTTGTTTCATCCTGCCGAGCGGTTCTGCATGGTGCACTTTGCCGCCAAGTCAAAACATGGGCATCGTTGGTACTTGTTATAAACAATCATGCACGGGCAGTTGAATTTCAGCCCGTAAATAAACATTGCCAGAACTATGTAGAGTAGATAATAAATAGGATGCCAAATCTGGCTCAGACCCCAAATTACAATCATCATCCCAGATTTAGAGCGATAGGAGAAAGCGACCTTTTCCGGCGTCAGACAGTATCCCAAGTACAGATGAATGGTAAAGAGGAGAATCACGCTCGGTAAAGTTAAACCACGCCAAATGAAATAGCCAAGAAGGCACATTGCCACGATCTTGACGGCAACGGCGTAGAAGCCGCTGATGGTAGGCGCTAACATGCGCACATTTTCTTGATAGAGGAGGTAACCTGGTAGCACCTTGCTGAGTTCTCTTTCTTCCGCGCGCGCGCGTGCAATCATGAGCGGCAGAGTCACAAGAGTGGAGATCGTCATGGTGATCCAGTTGAACATCATGAAGCTTGCGCTCCAGCACCACAGCAGCAGGGACGCATACATCGGGTGCCTCGACAGCGCATAGGCTCCCGTCGAGATCAGCTTGTGATCCTGCTTGATTTCGATTCCATTGGACCACATGGTGCGAATGTCGACTTTTGCCCAGATATGCCAGGTTACGGCGCAAAGAATCAAAACAAAGCCAACTCCAAAATAAATGGATTGGAGCGCGGCATTCATTTTGATTTGGCCGATGCTACGAAGCCAGAAAGGAAACAGCGCCGCAATGCAGGCGATCATCTCACGCGTCGAAAATGGGTGAGCTATCTTTCGTGCAATCTTGTGCGAGATCGCAGCGTGCTCGACAAACTTCAAGACGGCGGCAATCGACAGGATCAAAGCAGTAAAATAAATAGTGCTCATTCCGGCGATGAACAAAGATGGATTGATGGACTGATTCGCAATCTGCTGGATTACACCGTGCATGACAGCCTATCCTTTTCTTCGCCGCGCAGGCCTGCCAGACGCGTCTCTTCCAGGTCTCCTCGATAAAACATATTGAAGGTGTCGAAGGGAATCACCCTCTTTCCGTCCGGATGCGCTATGTGAATGCAGCTCTTCTTTACGCTGCGCACATCGAAGGCCTCGGCGTCGATGAACTGCACAATCAGGATGCGGAAAAGATCCTTGTAGCCCAGATCCTTGGGCAGCAACACCTTGGGCAGGCAGCAGAGCAACTCGCGAGGGAGGCTGCAGAGCAGTTCGCGCAACGTAGAAGCCTGCGCAATTGGTGAATGATTGGTCGCAAAGAGCTTGAAGAGATGATCGCGCAGCCCGGCTTCCTGCTCATAGACAATTGTGTTTTTGGCCCCGTCGATCAGCACCTCGGGCGGCACCATTCCGGTGAGCGGAATCGTCTTGCCGCTCATCTTGATCGCGTATGCCATCGCCAGCGCATCCGGATGGCACGGAACCGGAATCAGGTCTTCCGGCTTGAAGACACTGGTCTGCTCAAGAATGCGCCGGCGCACCTCGGTCAACGTCATACGGTGCTCGGCTGAGTCGAATCCCTGCACGCGGCCCGCCTGCTGCACGGGCTGAAAGGTAACTCCGCGCACCGCAGGCTGCGTCAGCGCGAAGTCCACGATTGCGCCTAACTCGCTGTCATTAACTCCGCGCTCGACAGTTACTACCAATGTAGTCGAAATGCCATGCTTGTTCAGCCGTTCCAGCGCCTTCTCGCGAATCCCGCGCAGGTCAGCTCCGCGCAACTGCATCAGCGGCTCGCGCTTGAGCGAATCGAATTGCAGATAGACCTCGAACTGCGGCATGAACCCCGCCAGCCGCTTGGCAAACTCCTCGTCCTGCGCAATGCGAATGCCGTTGGTGTTGACCATCAGATGGCGGATGGGCCGCTCCTTGCACATCTCCAGCACGCGAAAGAAATCCGGATGCAGCGTAGGCTCGCCGCCGGAAATCTGCACCACGTCGGGCTGCTTCTCGTTGCGCACCACGCAGTCCAGCATGGCCGCAATCTGATCGAGAGTGCGATACTCCGTGCGGTGCTGCCCGCTGCCCGCGTAGCAGATGGGGCAGGTCAAGTTACATGCATCGCATATCTCCACCAGCGTAAGGCAACTGTGCTGCTCGTGGTCCGGGCACAGGCCGCAATCGTAAGGGCAGCCCCACTTCACCGGAGTGTTATAGACCATGGGCTGCTCCGGCACTTTGATAAACACCTCGCGCGAGCGCCGGTAATAGTCCACGTCGTCGGCGACAAGCACGCGCGCGTGCCCATGCTGCGGGCAACGCTTGAGCATCCACACCTTGCCGTCCTCGAAGACAATCTTCGCGTCAACACGCCGGTAGCAAGTGGAGCAGATGGATATGGCGACGTCATAAAAGAGATAAGGGCGAAGTTTATCGGTCATTGGTCTCTCCGGGGATTGCTAATTTCAATCAACCACATAACGAAAGCGACGAGCAGGGCAACGAAAGTCAACAAAAAGAGCGGTACAAGCAGGAAGTAGATACTCAAGCCGTTCGGAACCACAGCACACAGCCCGAACTCGACCCCTAGCGCCGACGCCAAGATCGCGACCCACTTGCCCGCGCTCATTTTGGTCTTCTTCATAGCGCCCTCGCGATCAACGCCCATGGAGCATTCGATAAACGAGCCTAGTGCTCAGCATGTTCGTCACCCATGCCCGCACGGATGCATTCTGCAACGGGTTCCCAGAATAATCCGAAGTGAGACTGTAAGAAAACGGATCCAGGGCTTCCGTTTCACGCCACATTAAGTCCCCTTCCTTTCTGGTCAGGGTTGCGGAAATCGTGATCTCGAAGACCACTCCCTTATTGTTTGACGGGAGCGGCTTCTCAGTCTCGCTGACAACTGTGACCTCAAGAACCGCGTCCGCGGCATCTCTCTGCTCGTAAGCGCTGACGCCAGTCTCATGAGATTGCTCATTGATGCTTTTTATCACGGCCTGAGCTAGATCGCGCGGATCGAGACGATGCGATTCGGAGGTGTTCGTGACGGAGACCCAAATACTTTGAATTCCCGCCAAGGCCAGACGGGCAGGAGGAGGAGGAGGCTGGCGATCGGGCAGGGTCGGCAGAAAACACGCCCCGCAGGCCAGAATCCCAGCCGCACAGGCGAGCGTCAGCAGCTTCTTTTCAATCATGGCTGCATTCTAGGCTCCCCCGGTGAGAGATTGCAGGCGTATGTGACACTTTCGCAACTGTCCTAATCCAGCGGTCCGTCTCATGGCTGTTTCCGCTCATCGTCCTTTTCGTCGCGCAGCCGCGGCGGCTCGGAATCCTTGCGGCTGAAGCTTCTCACCGCCGCGAATACCACCCAGAGAAAGGTCGTAACGACCAAACCGCAGGCAGAGAGGGTCATAACAATCAGCGACGGAGCATCGAGGGGGCCAACGCCGAATTCTCCATGGCTTTTCCCAATGCCGCCCGATGCCAGTAAGAAATCCAGTCCGCATAGCCCAACCCCCAATCCGAAGGCTACGGCCAGCACGGTCACGACCTTTACAAATGTAATGCGTTCAACCAGCGGCTTGCTCACGTGTCCCTCTGCGGTTGAGCAGTGCGTCAACCTCGAATCCGTGTCTGCTTTCCTTGCAGTCGTCCAGCCGCAGGCGCTAGGGCTCCTTGCGGCTGGAGCTGGCCATAATCGCCAGCACCACCCAGACAATAATCGTCACGACCAAACCGATGGCAGAGAGAATCTGGAGGGTGAGCGACGCGACGCCGACTGGAGCAACAGCGAATCCCCGACTGTGCGTCTGGCTTTCGCGCAGCAGCAGAAAGAAATCCAGCCCACACAGACCGAGGCCCAGGACGAAGGCCACAGCCAGCCCCACGACGATCTTTGCAAATGGAATCCGGTCAACCAGCGGCTTGTTCATGCTTTCCTTTCCGTGTCCGCATTTCGTCCAACACCAGAACGAGAATCCCCGCCAGACAGCTCCACTGAATCAGATTAAGCCCATGAATCAACGGCTGCGGCTTGAAAAAGTCGATGAAGACTCGCCAGGCCAGATAACTCCCTATAAAGATGCGAAACCGCGCGCCTTCCGGAAGCTTCGCTCTTTTGCTCAAGACGATTCCCAACAAAACCAGAAACAGAATTTCGTAAACTTGCACCGGATGACGCCCGATGCCGTCGCCGAGGTCTACGGCCCAGGGCAGGCTCGTGGGCTTGCCGTAGGTATCGTCGGCCAACCCGGCCAGCAGGCAGCCGATGCGCCCCACGGCAATTCCTACGCATAAAGGCAATGCAAACAGATCGCCCGTGCGGCGGCGAATGCCACTGATGCGCTTGACGATCTCGACTCCCAGCCAGCCGCCCAGCAGCCCGCCCACAATCGTCTTGCCGCCAGGAGAAAGCAGCAGGACCAACAAGCGCCTGGTCCGCCACGCCGCCTCGACAGTCGGCCATTGCTCGGCGAGTCCCAGCAGGCGGCTGCCCACCAGCGCTCCCACGGCGGCCGCGGCCAGCACCGTCCAGCGCTGCGGCTCGGCCACAATATCTCCCTGGCGCGCGCGCAGGCGGCGGAAAACCGCATACCCCGCCGCGTAGGCCAGCGTCTCGAAGACAGGGTGCCACGCCGGGTGCGAACCGATGGGAATCATGGGGGAAGTATAACGGTCCTGAGAAATCCAGGCCGTGAACAGAGAGAAAGGAGGCCTTGGCGGATCGGCGGAGAGTACTGGCTACTCCGTGTCCGACTCGGCCGCATCTTCTTCCTCGCCCTCGACCGAGATGCGAAGGGAGCGGAGAAAGTGAAGATCGTTCTGCGTGAAGGGGCCTTCCACGCTGCCAGGCTCCGCGGCAGCGTTGGAGCCGGACACTGCGCCTTGGTCCTCTTTGTTCCCCACCTCATTGAGCCCGATTGTAGCTTCCAGCATCAGCAGCACGTCGAATCCGTACTTGCGAATATCCTGCACCACGCCAGCGATCTGCTCACTCTCAATGACCGACTCGTGGATGGCCTCGCCCAGTTGCTGAATCAGTTCACGCAGGCGCGTCTTCAAGGGTACCTCCAGGGCGGCGGCCCACGCTATCGGACGGCGCAGGTTGCGGCAGGATTTATCTACCTTACTTCCGTTGCAGGTTTGGGAGCAACAGGAAAGCGGCAACGATCTGAAAAAACATCTCGACAGCACCGCTGCTAACATCATAGACGGAATGAAACCGCACTCGATAGGCCGCGCTGTGGGTATTGGCTTGCGCGTGGCAGGGCGCATCGCCGGTCAGCACGCAGCTGCCGGCGCGGAAGCCTCCGCCGGTACGCCCGCCCGGGAAGTTGCCTCCGCCGCCAGCCAGGGCAGGGCCGCCGGCCAGGCGGCCAGGGGCGTGGCCCGCGGCGTAGGCGGCTTTCTGCGTCCCTTTGCCCGCGTGGGCGGCATCGTCTGGCTTGAAGTAATGGGTGTTTTCTTTGCGCTACCCGTGGTGGTCTTTGCACCCACTCTGTGGCATTTCCGGGCCAGCTGGCTGCACGGCCCCGATCACCGGACCTTCCTGGTCACAGCCGGCATTATGGCGGTCTTTTTCTATCTGAGCGTCAGTTCCTTCTGGCGGGCGCGGCGCAAGTAGGCCCCCAGAGGCGCCATCGTGATACAGGTTAACCATCGGGAGAAGCGCCTCAACCATCAAAGAAACTTGCGGATCACCGATCCGAACCGCGTGTAGAGGAAGGAAACCGCCCACAGCGCCGCCCCCAGCACAGCGAATGTAATCCAGCGATCGGAAAGCGGCAGGGTCCACACGTCCATGAGCAGAATCTTGACCACGCTCACCAGCAGCAGTGCCAGCCCGGCCAGCCGGTAGCTGCGCTCGCCCACGATCAGGGCAAACAAGAAAACGCCCACGCCCAGCAGGCTCCATGCAATCGTGATGTGGCCCGAGCTGAGCTTTACCGCCAAGGCCACCACCTCCAGAGCAAAGGCCGCAAAGAAAAAAACCTGCTCGGGGCTGCTTAAGAGCAATCCCAAATCCGGGGGCAAAGGTATCGTCGAACCGGCCCAGAACTCCGGCCCACGCAGCCGGAAGGCAAAAACCAGCGCGGCCAGCAAAATCGCCGCCGTCACGCTGAGATGGAACAATGGGCCGTGCCAGAATCCCGGCGGGGCATCCGCAAAGAGGTCCAGCGCCAGCCCGCGCGCCAGCACAGCCACAACCAGCGCCATCGCCTGCGTCAGGAACGCCCTGCGCCGCATGAGCCAGGCCAGCGCCAGCAGCACGGTCGCCATCCCCGCCCAGATGGCCGTAACCCACGCCTCTCCGCCCGGCGCCGGAACCCATGCGGAGGGAAAGCGATAAGCGAACCACATGGCAATCGAGACGGTGCCTAGAGCATCGGCCCCGAGGCCCACCATGTGTTCGGGCCGCGTGCAGCGCTCGCTTGCGCGAGTTCGTTCCAATAGCCAGTAGCCGGCCGCGGCCAGAATCAGCACCTCAAGAAGGAGCGAGTTGACGATGCTGAAAACCGAATCTTGCACCAGGAATCCGGCTGGAGACAGAGAAATCGGCGTGGCAGGGCCTGCCGACCAAAGATCGCTGGCGAAATAATCGGCAAACGCAAAGCCAGCCAGCAAATATCCCTGCCAGCGGAGAAAACCCTTCCTTGCCAACCGGCCAATCTCAAAGAGCGCCAGACTTAGCGCAATCAAAACCGGCGCGATCCACACATCCCGGACGTTACGGAAAGTGAGGATTGCCAGAAGGATCGCTGCGGCCCATGAGTATGCCGGGGCCACATAGTTCCGCGATCCAGCCAGCACCGTCTTCCGCCGCATCCCGGCATAGAGCAGGGCCACCGCCGCAAGCAGCGGCGCCTTGTGCCTCGTCTCCTCCGCCCACAGATCCCAGGTGACGAGCCCGAACAGTGCTGCCACGGCGAGCATATCGGCCTGCAAGGCCAGGCTCTCCGCTTTGATCCAATCGGCAACCAGCCCGAGCAACAGAACCAGCGCCAGCCAGCCCACCGCAGCCCACGGCGCGGGCAGCGCCACCCAGAGCGCTGCTGCCGCCGAGGCCGTTCCCAGCCAACTGGCCAAAGGCAGCGCGATCAGTTGCCAATCATTCAAATTGGAATTCAACCCAGGCACAAGATCGCTACGCGGAAGCAGCCGCGGATAAGCCTCTGCGTAAGCCCAATAGGCCGCGGCCGCCAAGGCCAGCACCGTCGTCTCTACCCAATGGTGACTCAGGTCGGGGTTGTCCAGCCGGAACCAGACCAGCGGCCAAACGTGATGAAATGCCAGCACCGCTGCTGAAGCCAGTGCCAGCACATCGGCTTCAAGTGTCAACCGGACGCCGCCCAGTCGCCTGGCCACGAACGCCACCAGCAGCACCAGCGCCAGCCAGCCAACCGGAACCCACAGATCCGGCAGCGCCACCCACAGAGCCGAAGCTGCTGCCGCCATGCCGAGCCAACTGACAACAGGGAGAATGAAGCCCTGCCAAGCGTCTAGATTGGATTCCAATGCGGGAGCGGAATCGCTGCTCGGAAGCAGCCGCGGATAAGCCTCCGCATAGACCCAGTAGGCCAATGCCGCCAAGGCCAGCACCGTCGTCTCCGCCCAATGGCGGCTCGGGTCGGGGTTGTCCAGCCGGAACCAAACCAGCGGCCCAACATGATGAAGCGCCAGCACCGCTCCCGATGCCAGGGCCAGCACATCGGCTTCAAGCGCCAACTGGACGCCGCCAAGGCGCCGGGCGGCGAACCCCACCAGCAACACCAGCGCCAGCCAGCCAACCGGAAGCCACATATCTGGCAGCGCTACCCACAATGCTCCCGCCGCTGCCGCCAAGCCCAGCCAACTGGTGATACGCAGGGCAAACGCCTCGCGCTCATCCTTGGCAATCTCGGGCCAGCGCCGTGTATAAACCTCGGCATGAACCCAGTACAAAATCGCCGCCATTCCCAGCGCCACCGTCAGCCAAAGATGCCCGCCAAGGTCTGGATAATCGAGCCGGAGCAGCCATAACGGCGCCACATCGTGAAAAGCAAGCACCCCGCCCGTGATCACGCCGGCCAGCAAGCCCAGCCTTCGGAAGACCGGCTCGCCCAGACGAAGCCCGCATACCGCGAGCACATGCGCCTCCACCAGCCACAGCACCGGCCAGCTCACGCCGTGAAACTTGAAGGGCACGGCCGACACCAGCAGCACGGTCGCAATCGTCGAGAGCATCACGAATGCCTGCCGCCGGCGCGACCGCATCCGGAACGCTAGCGCCATCTCCACTGTGCCCATCGCCGCCAGCGCCCAGAATGCCCACTCGGGATGCGCGGATTGAACCTTGAGCAGTCCCAGCACGCCGCACGAGTTCAACACCGCCGCAAGGCTCGATTGATTCTCTTCGGTCTGGCTCTTGGGCGCGCGCAATACATAAGCCGCCCTGAAGATTGCCCAGTAAAGCAGGATCAGAGCCGTCGAGGGCCAGAATTCCGTAAAGGCGGAGTGGTTTTCCGGCAGCACTTGCGTAAGCCAGACCAGGTGGTTCAGGTACACAGCAATCAGACCGGCCAGCTCCAGCCAGGTCCAATGCCGCAGCGTGGTCACCACCACCAGCGCCAGGGCCAGCACCGCGCTGGCTGCCAGGCTGAAGACCACTGTCCCGCCGCCCGTTTCCAGGTCGCTGGTCAGCAACGTAGCAAAACCCAGCAGAAAGGCCAGGCCCGTCACCGTCTGCGACCGGTAGCGCAGCGAATGGGCCACCATGCCGGCAGCGACCAGCAGCATCAGCAACAGGTCCACAATCAGCGAATCCAGTACACGCGCGGCAGGCAAATGATACAAGGCAAAGGTGGTAAAAAAGCCCCCGGCCCAGCCGCCTCCGATGCTTCCCCGGGCGATGATTCGATAGGTCTCCTTGCGCTCCAGCCACACGCCCCCGGCCAACAGCGCGGCGCTCACCGCAAAGCCGCACAACACCTTCCCGGCCGGACCCCAGGTCTGGAATTTGGAGGCCAAAAAGTAAGCAATAGCGAGCACCACCAAGGCAATGCCAATCTTGTTTAGCCAGTTTGCGCCCAGCCGTTCTTCCAGCGAAAAGAACTTGCCGCCCGGCGTTGCCTCTGCCACAGGCTCTGACCGCTCCGGTTCTTTGAAGGCGGCCGCTGGTGCAACTGGCGGCTTCGGCGCCACCGGCGGCGGCGCGGCAGGCGCGGCAGGCGGCTCTGGCCGCGGCGATGGCTTTGGCTGCTCCAGCCGCACAACCGGCGGGGAAGGCCGAAGCGCGGCCTGCGCAATGACGGGCGGTGCGCTGGCAGGCGTGGCAACTGCCTGGACGGGAGGCCTCGGGGCAGCCGGCGCTGGCGCATGAGTCGCAGCGGGCTGTTTCGCTTCCGTGGGCTGCGGAGGTGCCGCGACGGCAGCTGCCACGGTTGGGGGTGCGGTTACGTGCGCTTTCTGGTGCGCTGCAAGCTGCGCGCGCAGCCAGTCCTGTTCGCGCTCCAAAGCTTTGATCTGGTCGCGCAGTTGCGCCGCAGCATCTTCGCCCGCTCGCCACACGGCAAAGACAGCAATGCCCAGCACAACGATCAGCAAATAATCCATCTTCGTGGTTGGTGGGAATTATACGCGTTTCTTGTAGAAGGTTTGCGATGGTGTCCCAGTCGCAAGCGCCGCAGCCGAGTCGGCACAAATCGGATTCTCGATCCTGTCAGCGATTCTGGCGTGCCGTCTGTCCGAATCGCCTGGATTGATGAACCGCAAGTACCAGCGCCACCAGCGCCGTCAGAAGGGATGCTCCGGCCAGCGCAAGGAACGCATTGCTCCAGCCGTAAGCGATTGTGACGCGGGCAACGGTGTCGCCGGAGAGCCAGCCGGCCAGGTAGCCGACGCCATCGATAATTCCCGAGGCCGTGGCGCTTCCACGCGCGCCGCCGAAGTCCAGCGACATGGCGCCCGCGAGGTACGAGTAAGGCCCCAGCAGAAGAAAGCCCACCAGCGTCACCAGGATCACCGGCGTCCATTGGCTGGCATGAGCCGGGGTGCGAGCCAGGAAGACAAGGGCGACGGTGCTTGAGGCCATTCCGAAGACGAGCACGAGGTTGCGGCCATTCAACCCCAGTTTGTCGCTGAGCACTCCGGCCAGCAGCACGGCGATGCCGCCAAAGAGTGGAAACAGCGCGCTGCGGCTGGCTGCCTGGCTGCTGGAGAGTCCGACATATTGAACGAAGTAGGTGGGCGTCCAGAGGTTGAAGGTCTCGCGTAGGAGCGTGGTTCCCAGCGAGAGCAGGCACACCAGCCAGAAGGGAAAGCTGGTGACGAGTGGGCGGAGAATGGCGCCCAGGCTCGCCCGGTCGCCGTTGGCTTTCAGTTCTTCAGCGGAATAGACATTCAGTGGATTGACTTCGGGAGCCGGCAAAGAGCGTTCCTGCGGAGTTTCGCGCAAAAGAATCAGGTTGGCCAGCAGCAGAATGCCGAGCGATCCGGCCCCGGCTAAAAAGACACCTCGCCAACCCACCCCATACGCGAGCAACTGGCCCATCACGGCGCGGCTTGCCGCGTCACCAAAAAGGAAGCTCAGACTCAGGACTGCCATGACAGCGCCGTAGGTTGAATACGAGAACCAGCGCGACGCAACCTTTACCAATCCTGCCCAGCCTGCGGACTGAAAGAGGCGGTTGCCCATCCAGGCAAGGGTGAAGAGGGGAAACCCGCCAGCCATCGCAAACAAAACAGTAAACAGGATTGAGCCGGCCATGCCGCCGAGAAAGCAGCGCCGTCCGCCCACCAGATCGGCTGTGGTGCCGCAGATAAATTTCCCGATTGCGTAAGCGAGAATGCCGAGCGAGGCAATCAAGCCAAACCGCACTTGCGCATCGCCCGCGGACACGCCGTGTTGCGCCAGGTCGCGAATCAGCTCCGGCAAGACCACCGGCAGGTTGGAGCGGCAAAAGTAATAGCCCGAATAACCCAGGGCCAGCAGCGCAATCGTGACCCCATGCCAGAGCGTGAACGGGAGTTGAGCCGTCGGCTGGGGGAGCTGGCCGTGATCGGTTTCCGGTGCGATTTCCGCTGGCACAGTCGCAGACTACCACGGGTTTAATTCGCCCCAGTCTTCCACAACCCGCATTGGCCGGGTTTTCATCCAGGATTTACCAATCTCTCACACCACGGTCAATTTTCACAGTTAGATGTAAGGGAGCTTCAAAGAATCGTCACGCAAGAAGCAACTTGCCTTGGATTGAATACCGAAATTCAACAAAACAGATAATCGCAGCGTACATCCCGGCGCCCATGGCGCGTCCGAGCAAGTTTGCCGAAGCGTAATGCTCGCGTAGCGAAACATTCAAACAAGATTTATCAGCCCGTCACATTGAGGAGGAAGACATTGAAAACCGCGATCACAGGTTTCGTGCGAATCGCCGGCTTCAGCATCGTCGCGTTGAGTTGCCTGATTTCAACGACGAAGATGGTGGCGCAATCCACCTTTGGAGCAATTGATGGAACCGTAACGGATTCAAGCGGCGCAGCGGTGGCCGGCGCAAAAGTTGAAGCGCTGAACCAGGCTACGGGGGAAATCCGCACCGCTGGCACAGACAACGCCGGCGAATACCGGTTTTTGAACGTCGATGCAGGTCAGTATACGATCACGGCTTCGGCGGAACGCTTTGCTGAGACCAAAGATGAAAACGTAGTTGTGCTGGCCCGCGAGACCTCACGGTCGGATATCGTCTTGGCCGTAAAGGGCGCGCAGCAGACTGTGGTCGTCGAGGGCGGGCAGTCTCTGCTCAGTCAGGATCTGACGAACGCAACCTCACGCTCCGGCGAGGACATTGGCACGCTGGCGTTGAACTTCCGCGCCACCAACGCGCCCAGTCCCATTCAAGCCGCGGCCGTCACTCCCGGCGTCAGCCAGGATGGAGGCGGCAACCTGACCTTCTCCGGCCAGTTGCCGACCGCAACCTCTTTCTCCCTGGATGGCATCTCGGTTCAGTCGGTGCGCTATGGCGGACCCAGCACCAATCTCTTTCCGTCGGTAGAGGGTATTGCCGAGTTCCGCGTGAACACCTCCGGCAACAGCGCCGAGTTCGCGCAGCCGACCGATCTTACGGTGGTGACAAAGAGCGGTGGCAACCAGTTCCACGGCACCGGCTTCTGGTATTTCACAAATAAGGATTGGAACGCTCCGGATACGATCGGAAACTTCAACCCCACGCTAACCGCCAATACCTACGGCGTCTCCGTCAGCGGCCCGGTGATCAAGAAGAAGCTGTTCTTCTATTTTGACTACGAAGGCGTGCGGCTGGATCAAACTACGCTGATCGCGACACAAACCATGCCTGCCAGCTGGGCCGGCGGCGACTTCTCGGGCGTGGGCGGCGTGACGCAAAATGGCGTCGTTGTGCCCTTCACACTGAATAATCCGCTTACTGGTCCGTTGGCCGGCAACAAGACGCCGGTCAACGCAACCTCTGCAATGATTCTCACCGACTTCTTTCCCGCGCCTCTCGGACCCCATGCAAGCGACGCCGATCTTGACAGCACGGGCAACAACAATCTGAACAGCACGTATCCAGGCACCTACTCGGCCAACGGATTCGACGGCCGCATGGACTACAACATCGCGGAGAAGCAGCACGTCTTCGGCCGGGTGACGGAGCACAGCATCACCAGCACCGGGAGCGACGCCACTTCGGCAGGCGCTTTGGGAGCGGTGGGCGACACGAGCTACAACCCCCTGATGGGCCTGTTCTCGACTGTCACCGACGCGACCAACGTGGCCATCTCTCACAACTGGATTATCAGGAACAACATGGTGAACGAGCTGCGCGGCGGCTACACGGCCTACAACCAGACCTTCACCTATCCACAAGCCGCGCAGGGCGACTCCATCATCTCCGCCCTGGGTATCAAGGGCCTTCCCGGGCCGCCGGTAAATGGGCTGGGCGGCGTGCCTGTCTTCTATGTGGGCAGCCTGATGGGCGGCGCTACCAACCAGTACGGTCACCCGCGCACCAACAAGAACGGAATCTGGGAGGTGGGCGACAACCTCTCCTGGACGCACGGCAAATTCAACTCGAAGTTTGGCGGCGACTGGCGCAGGCTGAACTATCAGGACAACATCACCTTTGAAGTGGGCGACGAGTACGGCGACTACTACATCACCGGCGATCAGGTCTGCCCAACCAAACTTCCGGTTGGCTCAGCGATTGTGAATGTTCTTACCGCCTATCCACAGGCCTGCGCGGCGGCGCAGTTCGAGGAGGGCTTCCTGGACGAAGCCGACCAGGCGCAGAACGGTCCCGACGGCAAGCCATACGGCTACCACTACAACTTCTTCGGCCAAACGGAATACAAGGTGCGGCCCAACTTAACTCTTACCTTTGGTCTGCGCGACGAACTGAACACGCCTTTCCTTGACGCGACCAATCAGATCGGCAACTTCGATTACATCAAGAGTTCGCCGGACTACGGAAAGCTCGTCTACGACTCGGGCGAGAAGTTGAGTTCCGCCTGGGTTGCCGCTGTCGGCGGCCAGAACCAGTTTGTCCTGAATTCGGCCGTTGGACTGCCCAACGGCCTTCGTTACATGGACAAGACCAACATTCAGCCCCGCGTGGGCGTCTCCTGGAGCCCCAAACCCAACACCGTGATCCGCTCCAGCTTTGGCATGTATTCGGTGCCGGTGCTTGGCGCTGTGCTCTATTCTCTGTTGGGCGTCGACACCAGCAACTTCGGTTCATACACGGCTTCAGGACTCGGCGCCAAAACCTGGGCAACCGCATACGGCGGCGGCGCAGCCAGCGTTTCCTACCCCGGCTATCGCCGCGCCAACCAGTGGGATCTGAAAGATCCCAGAGTAACTCAGTGGAACGTAGTCTTCGAGCAGAGTGTCGGTTTTCACTCTGTCTTCAAGGCGAGCTATATCGGCTCGTATACCAAGGATCTGATCTATAGCCCGGACCTGAACCAGGTGCCGGCCAACACCACCGGTTACAACAACCTGGTAGCAACTCCGGCGCTGCGCGCGCAGAACCTCAACTTCCCCAACTTCCGCGAGGTTCTTACCCGCGCCAACGGGCCGACCGACAAGTACGACGCAGTAATCCTGGAATTCAATCGGCATCTGGGCGGCGGACTTACCTTTGACAACTCCTTTACCCTCACCTACAACCAGACCAACGCGCTGGGCGCGGTACCGAGCGGCGCCATCCCGGTGGGCGGCCAGGGCGACAACGGCGACAACGTGCTGAACGTCTTCAATATTGGCGCTGAAACGGGCAACGCCTTCTACGATCCGAGCAAGAGGTTTCTAAGCACCGCGGTATATGAGATTCCAGTCGGTCACGGCAAGCAGTTCCTGGGCAACGCCAGCAAGGCCCTGGATGCGGTGGTGGGCGGCTGGAGCGCCTCCTCGATCATGCTCTACCACTCGGGCTTCTGGCTCACGCCCTACTTCCCGAGCAGCACGGCGGATCCCTCTGGCACCGCGCCCAGCAACCGCTCCGTCAAGCAGCAGAATCCCGATTGCGTCAACGGAGCAAGCGGCACGGAAACCAACCCAAGCATCTCGCAGTTCTTCAACGTCAACGCCTACAGCATTCCGGCCAGCGACATCGGCCGATTTGGAAACTGTGGCGTAGGCATCCTGGAAGGCCCCCGCACCGTGACCTTCTCCTCCTCCTTCGGCAAGACATTCCATGTCACCGAGCGGTTCGGCGTGCATTACGAAGCGCAGTTCGCCAATCTCTTCAACTTCAACAACTGGGGAATCCCGAACCTGAACGTCGGCAGCTCATCGTTCGGCGTGGTCACCAGCCAGCAGGATGGCACGCCAGGCTCGCAGGCCGGGCCGCGATCCATCCAGATGTCCCTGCGGTTGTCCTACTGAACCGTGGCGTAGAACGGGAGGGAGCACTCGCAGGTGAGTGCTCCCTCTTCGATGTTGGAACCGGAAAGCGAGCCATTCGGTTGACGGACAAGCTGAAGGTTGACATCGCCATCGCAGGCGCCGGGATCGTCGGCCTGGCCCATGCTTATCTAGCTGCCCGATCCGGGCGCAGTGTAGCCGTCTTCGAGCGTAACCCAGCCGCAATCGGCGCTTCGATTCGCAACTTCGGCATGATCTGGCCCATCGGCCAGCCCGCTGGACCCGCATTGCGCTTGGCGCTGCGCAGCCGGGAGATTTGGCTTGAGATGCTTGCGGAAGCCAAGATTCCGTACTTCGAGACAGGATCGTTGCACGCAACCTACCGGGAAGACGAAGCCGCGCTGGCACAGGAGTTCAGCCGGAACGCGCCGCCGCTCGGCTACGAGTGTGCGTGGCTAACCGCCGATGAGACTATGGCCCGCGGCCAGGCTCTCAGACCCGAGGGGCTGCTGGGCGCGTTGTGGAGCGCAACGGAACTCACCGTCGATCCCCGTCAGGTGATTGGAATTCTTCCGCGCTTCCTCCGCGAGCGATACGGTGTGTGCTTCCATTTCAATACCGCGGTGCAGCGGGTAGAGCATGGCTGCTTATTTACGGCCGATGCGCGCTGCGAAGCGGACGCGATTGTCGTGGCCGGCGGAGACGACTTCCAGACGCTCTTCCCGGAGTGCTTCCGCATGAGCGGCCTCACTCGCTGCAAGCTGCAGATGATGCGCACACCGCCGCAGCCGGAGGGATGGAGCCTGGGACCGTCCCTGGCCTTCGGTTTGAGCTTCAGACATTATCCGGCCTTTGAGCTGTGCGGCACTCTCCCGGCGCTCAAGGAACGCATCGCGCGGGAAACGCCCGAATACGACCGGTTTGGCATTCACGTCATGGTGTCGCAGAATTCTTCGGGCCAGCTGACCATCGGCGACAGCCACGAGTATGGGCTCGAAGTGAATGTCTTCGACAACCCCGCTGTGAATCGGCTGATCCTCGACTATGCAAAGGCATACCTGCGCGTTCCCACGTTGGAGATCGTGGAACAATGGCACGGTGTCTACGCCAGGCACCCTCAACATCCCTGGCTCCGGCTGGCTCCCGCCGAAGGAGTTCGCGTGGTCACCGTTACCAGTGGAATAGGCATGACCATCTCATTCGCACTTGCGGAACAAACTTTTTCTGAAAAGGGGGTAACTCTGTGAAACTTCTGAATCCTGCAATTCCTCCGCAGACGATTCGCGCCGGCCGGTTGAAGGGGCTGGTTCTGGATTGGGCCGGTACAACGGTTGACTTCGGCAGCCTGGCGCCAGCGCGCACTTTGCAGGAATTGTTCTTGCAACGGCAGATTACATTGACGGACGAAGAGACGCGGCGAGACATGGGCCTGCCAAAAAAAGAACACATTCGCGGAATTCTAGCCATGCCCAGAGTACGCGATCAATGGCTGCGGCTTTTCGGCAACCCGCCGGGCGATGCGGAAGTGGATGAAATGTATGCGGAGTTCATTCCGCGTCAATTTTCCTGCCTCGCGGAATATTCGGCGGTGATTCCGGGCGTTCCCGAGTCTGTGGACCGCTTTCGCTCGCGCGGTTTGAAGATCGGCTCGACCACTGGCTACACGCGCGCCATGCTCGATCTTCTTGTGGAATCAAGTGCCAAGGAGGGCTATGTTCCTGATTGCAGCCTGACCCCGGAAGAAGCAGGCTCGGGAAGGCCTCACCCGTTCATGATGTACGAGTGCGCGGTCCGTATGCAGGTGTATCCTTTGTCCGCCATTGCCAAGATCGGCGACACTCCCGTCGACATTCACGAAGGCCTGAATGCGGGCGCGTGGTCGATCGGTGTTGCTGGAACGGGAAACATGATCGGCCTTTCGCATGAGGAGTTCGATGCGCTTCCCGCCGCCGAGAAGGAAGAGCGTCTGCAGGCGGCGCGCGCCGAATTGGAGCGGGCCGGAGCGCATTACGTGGTCGACAGGCTTCAGGATGTCGATCCAATCCTGGATGACATCGACGCGCGCTTGAAGTCCGCGAGTTAACCGAATGCAGAGAGGAGAACAAGGACCATGACGATCGATAAGTTGCTGTTCACACCGGGTCCGCTCACCACCAGCGCAACGGTCAAGTCGGCCATGTTGCACGACGCGGGTTCGCGAGATCGCGGCTTTATCCAGACTGTGCGCGAAATTCGCGAACGGCTGCTGGCCATTGGAGGATCGGAGCACCAGCACAGCGAAGACGGATACGAATGCGTGCTGATGCAAGGCAGCGGCACATTCGCAATCGAATCCGTGATCTCCTCCGCGATTCCGCGCGACGGTAAGCTGCTCGTGTTGATCAACGGAGCCTATGGGCGGCGCATCGCGCAGATGGCGCGCGTCCATGCCATCGATACTGTAACGCTGGAGACGCCGGAAAACCGCAAATTCCTGCCAGACGCGGTTGCCGAACGCCTCGCGGCATCGGACGGCATTACGCATGTCGCCATGATCCACTGCGAAACCACAACCGGCATTGTGAACCCGATTGAAGAAATCGGCGCGGCGGTAAAGCAAGCGGGCGCGGTCTACATCGTGGACGCCATGAGCAGCTTTGGCGCAATCCCCGTGGATCTGGCCGCGGCGCAGATCGACTTTTTGATCTCTTCCGCGAACAAGTGCATTGAAGGCGTCCCCGGCTTCGGATTTGTGCTGGCGCGGCGCAGCCGGCTGCTCGAGGCGAAGGGCCGGGCGCGCACGCTGAGTCTCGATCTCCACGCGCAATGGGCAGGCCTGGAGTCCGACGGACAGTTCCGCTTTACTCCGCCGACACATGCGCTACTGGCGTTTCGTCAGGCGCTGCTCGAACTGGAAGCGGAGGGAGGCCCGGCTGGCCGCCTGGAGCGTTATCGCGCCAATCACGCGGCGCTGCTGCGCGGCATGACTCAGATGGGCTTCGAGACGTATCTGGATTCCCAGGATCTGAGCTGCATCATTACCACCTTTCGATATCCCGCACACCCGGCCTTCAATTTCCAACGATTCTACGAACGGCTCAGCGAACTGGGGTTCATTATTTATCCCGGCAAACTCACCGCCGAGCCATGCTTTCGCATCGGAACCGTCGGCAGATTGGCTCCGTCCGATATCGAGGCGCTGCTTGAGGGCATCCAGCGCGTGATTGCGGAGATGGAAATAGCGCCCGGTTTGACGGAACGTCGCGAGGTAGCCGCTTCCTGAATCGCAAGCCTGCAAAAACCGCTCGGCTTAGCCGATTCAACATGAGTCGTCTATCGTCCTCCCATGAAGGCTGACTCGGCGCCTTCAATCTCTCGCTGGCTCAACGCACGCTCCTGTACCGCATCGTTGTATCTACGGCCACGCGGTTTGACCCGGCTGCCGCCAAGTCCCTATCGTAAACACAGCGTCGTCGCGCGCACAGGGGATTGCCAACCATGAAGCACGATATCCATTCCGTTATCGCTCATCCGCCCAAGAAGACGCCTCTCAACTCCCTTCACCGCGCCCTGAAGGCCAAGATGGTGAACTTCGGCGGCTGGGATATGCCGGTCGAGTATCCAGGCTTTTCAACACAGCGGCAAGATCCCGCCGCCGGAGGCCCTGGCACTGGTGGCGGTTTGATTGCCGAGCATCTTGCCGTCCGTACCGGCGTGGGCCTCTTCGACGTCAGCCATATGGGTGAGATCCAGTTTCGCGGTCCCGGCGCTTTGGCCGCCATCCAGCACATCACGATGAACGATGCATCGCGGCTTCAGGACGGCCAGGCCCAATATTCCGCCCTGCTCACGCCCGAGGGCGCCTTCGTCGACGACATTCTCGTGCACTGCCTCAGTCCCAACGACTATCTGCTTGTGGTCAACGCCGGCACCAAGGACAAGGATTATGCCTGGATTCGCAAGCAGGTTGGTGCATGGCCGGGCATTCATATCAGCGATTACTCCAACTACTACTCGCAACTCGCCCTGCAAGGCCCGCGCGCGCTTGAAACTCTGCAAAAGCTGACAAACGTCGATCTCGACGGCATACGGATCTACTGGTTCAAGTGGGGCGCGGTGGCCGGCACTCACAACGTCCTCATTGCCTGCACCGGCTATAGCGGCGAAGACGGCTTCGAGCTCTATCTCCCCGCCGACGAGTTGACCTCAACGAAGATGTGGCAGGCGCTGATGGAGGCGGGCGAGGAGTTCGGAATTCGGCCCTGCGGACTGGGCGCGCGCAACACGCTGCGTCTGGAGGCCGGTATGCCCCTCTATGGGAGCGAAATCTCCGAGGAGGTGAACGTCTTCGAAGGCGGCCTCGACCGCTGGCTCAAGTTCGAAAAGGGCGAGTTCATCGGCCGCGAAGCTTTACTGGCTATCCAAGCATCGGGCGGAGCCAAGCGCAGAATCGTCGGTCTGGAGATGGTGGAACGCGGCATCGCCCGCGACGGATACCCCGTGCGCGATCTCAACGACAATGTGATCGGAGTCATTACATCCGGCTCGCCCGCGCCGTTTCTGAAAAAGAATATCGCGATGGCGATGGTGCCTGCCGCGGTGGCGGCCAGCGGCGAAGAAGTGCTGGTCGAGATTCGCGCCAACCGCGTTCTGGCCAAGCAGGTTCCCATGCCTTTTTATAGACGGCCGAGAAAGTAGCGCAACGGTTTTCAAGCTTCCGCTATTCGGACCGTGAATTCAAGCGCCCGGCTGCGTTGCAAATAAAAATGCGTTGAAGGCCGAACCGCGGCCTTCAACGCATTTTCATTTGCAGCAAGCTACGGCGGCTGCCCGGCGGGTCATCCCACGGATGGCCTGCCGAGCAAAGCATGGTTAGGGGACTTGGACGTAGCGCACGATTCCAGCTGCGACCAGATCGACGCTTGGATCGACGATGTGCGCGTCGGTTCCCGAGCGGGTTGCGTTCAGCAGAGCCTGGAGGTCGATGACGGCCACATAGCTGGGCGGACTGCTAGCCCAATCGGCGACAAGACCGTAAGCCTTGCCATTGTTGGGGCTGGTATAGGCGGTGATGGTGTGCGGATCGTACCCGGCCGAGAAAGCAACGCTGTCGGGAGTTGCCGGCAGATAGGCGCCAACGTAGTCGACAAAGTTCGGCGTTCCCGTGCCGGAGGTTGCCGGCAGTTGGAAGACAGCGAACGAATTGCCGCCGAACTCGCCCATGGTAATTCCGAGGTGGGTGGTTCCAGCGGCCACCGAGATGCCGCTTGTGCCCGCGGCGAAGATGAAGTCGTCGGCCGGATACAAGTTTACAGACTGGCTTGGAGCGGTCCAGGTGCCGTAGGGGTTTCCGCCGGAAGGAGCGGTAAACGTGGCCTGGGTGAGATCGGTGATGAAGAGGTTGCTGGTGAACTCCTGCGTGGACAGGGCGATACCGGTGGTGCAGTCTTCTGCGGCCGAATCGAATTCGCCGCCCACTGGCTGGTAATTCTCATACTCGGTCAACGATCCATCCGGATTGATCTTGAAGAGATCGTAATAGTCGTCTTCGTCGGGAGAAAGGATCAGGTTGCGGTTCGGGTCGATCGAGACGTTCTCCGACACAGTGAAAGCGGACGGAAACGGAGTAGCGAAGGTGTTGGTTGCTAGATTCAGCAGTTGCAGACCATCGCCGGAAGAGCCGCCCGTGAAGCCGCCTGTGATGACAGCCGTGTTGGTCAGCGCGTCAATGGCGACGCCGCAATCGTTGCAGCTTCCACCGGAAAAACCGGCCGTGGTGTTTGAATTGCTGGTGAGAGTATTCGTGATAGTGTTGCCGGTGATCTCGTAGACATTGGTGCCGTTGTCAACGCAGACCGTCTCTCCTGTTGCGGAGTTGGATGAGCAGGAATTGACCTTACCGCTTGTGGTAAGCGTAGCGGCTGTGCCCGAGCCTTCAATGGGAACCACGGAGATACCTGTTGTGCCGCAGCACCAGGCGCCATTGGGAACATAAGCGGTGACGTTTGTGCCGGTGAGAACCGCCAGCGAACTGGACGGCAGGCAGGCGGCAAGTGTGGTCGAGGTGTGGGTAACGTTGATCTCCGCGCAATTGCTGCTGACAAACGGGATCGACGAGTTTGTGGTTCCCGCGAGCGAGATGAAGTAGGTGCCCGTGAGCAATGAGGCGGGCACGAGCAATGTCAATCTGTCTGTGCCGCCAATGATGTTGACGACGGTGTTGGGCGACTCGGTTGCGAGCGCCGTGCCCCCGCAGGTCGATGCGAACGAGAGGGTCACGTTCCCCGGCGCGATCCCGCCAGAAGGAAAGTTGGAGCCGGTGAGAGTAACGATGGTGCTGCCGGCAGCACCGGAAGAAGGGACTGTCCAGGCGTTAAGCCTGACCGAGGCGTTGGCGGCGGGAGATGCGAAAAGCAGCGCCAAAAGTGCGACAGTAGCGCCTGCACCCATCAAACCCCTGGAAAACGAGTTGCGGACCAGATCGAATAAGCGGCGCCGGCGCAGGTTGAGAAGCCCCGCAAGCCCGGTGCCAACCATGAGAAATGTCTCCGGCTCAGGGACAGTCGAGGGGCCGGAACCGGGATTGGCATAAATCACGCCGAAGTCCCCGTCGGAAAGATCCGGAGGATTCTGGACGGCGAAGATCTCAGTCGAGAAACTTGGATCGATGGTGAGGGTGCTCGAGTCGTACAGCGTGAGGCTGGTTTCGTCGAAGGTTCCAGTCAGAATTGCATCGACAGCGCCCGAAAGGCCGTTAGGCTGCGCAATGCCGGTGGACAGGGGAGTGCCTTCCCAGGAGAGGCCATCACCAGAGAGCGTAAAGTACGAGGGTCCGTAGATCTCGTCCGGACCTGTGGCGAATTGCACGTCGAGGCTGAGGTTGGAAAGGTCGACCGAGGTGGTGACAGGAAAGGTTGGATCGAGCGAGGAATTCGGACCAGTTTCGTTGGTGATATCGAACTGCGCGACGCCAAGGCCGGTGACATCGTAGCTCACATAGCCCATCGCGACGGGCGCAGCAACTGCGACCGGGGCGAAGAGCGCGCCAGTCAGGGATAGTGCCATAGTGCAAAGCACCTTATTTTTGATCATTTTTCTCTCCACGTAGGGAATGCGGGGGCGCCGCAGTAGGGGGAAGCCCCTGCGGCAGATCGAACGCTGTGCGAAGCACAACGACCGATTGTCGAGCAATTGCTCGACCATTCCCAGGTGTCTGGATTTCATACACTTAGGGCGCGAACGATTGGCCGTCACTGCAAAGAATTGCATCCCTATGGGAAAAAAACTGCAACTTTATGGTGATATCGAGTTATCTTGCCTAATTTACTAAAAAATAAACAATAACTGGGCGCTCCTCAACCAAAACTGCGATGACGGTTATCTGCACATTCAATCGATAAATTCCCTTACTTATCGAGCGCGCAGCGCGGCGCTAGACGACGATGCATCCACCGCTAAATGCAGAGCCCGCGAGGGGTCGCGGGCTGAAAAGATGAAAATCTAAAACACGCCACAAGGGCGCCTCGTCACACCTGCATCACTTCCGCTTCCTTCTTGCGCGAGAGCTCTTCCATGCGGCGGATCTCTTCGTCGGTCATCTTCTGCACCTCTTCCAGGGCGCGCTTCTCCTCGTCCTCGCTGATCTTCTTTTCCTTGGCGAGTTTCTTGAGGGCGTCGTTGCCGTCGCGGCGGACGTTGCGGACGGCGGTCCGGTGCTCTTCGAGAACCTTATTCAGATGCTTGCAGACATCGCGCCGGCGCTCCTCGGTCATGGGGGGCACGGGCACGCGCAGCACCTTGCCGTCGGAGATGGGATTGAAGCCCAGATCGGCGGTGCGCAGAGCCTTCTCGATCTCCTTGGTAACGGTGGGATCCCAGGGCGAGATCACAATCAGTTGCGCCTCGGGCGTGGACACCTGCGCCAGTTGGCTGATGGGTGTGTGCGTGCCGTAGTAGTCCACCTTGACCTGGTCGATCATGTGCACGTTGGCGCGGCCCGTGCGCGTGGAGGCCAGGTTGGCCTGGAACGTGGCCACAGCCTGATCCATGCGGTGGCGCAGGTTCGTGTTGAGTTCCTTGAGCGCCGGAATCCCGGCCATGATTGAAGCTGCCATCGGTTTCGTCCTCGTCGAGCAGATTGCCAACGGATATTCTACTAAATCTTGAGGGCGCGGGAGCAACGTTCGAAGCGGCTCAGGCCACAACCGTCAATCCCGTTGACGCTGCCTGCTCGTGCGCGTGGTAGCTGGAGCGCACCAGCGGCCCCGATTCCACGTGGCGGAAGCCCATTTTGAGCGCCTCGGTCTTGAGTTCGGCGAACTCCCGGGGGGTGTAGAGCCGCGCCATGGGCAAATGATCGCGCGAGGGGCGCAGATACTGGCCGATAGTCAGAATGTCGCAGTGAACCGCGGCCAGATCGCGAAAGACCTGAAGCAGCTCGGCCGTCTCCTCGCCCAGCCCCACCATCACGCCGGATTTGGTGAGCCCCGAAGGGCGCAGTTCTTTGGAGTAGCGCAGCAGTTCGAGGGTCCGCTCATAGCGCGCGCCGCTGCGCACCACGCGATAAAGGCGCGGGACGGATTCTGTGTTGTGGTTGAGAACCTCCGGCCGGGCCTCAACGACGGTGCGGATCGCCTCTTCGTTGCCCTGAAAGTCGGGGATGAGCACTTCAACACGGCAGCCGGACGCCCGACGGCGAATCTCTTCGATGACCAGCGCAAAGGCGCGCGCCCCGCCCAGCAGATCGTCGTCGCGATTGACGCTGGTGACCACTGCGTGCTGCAAGCCCAGCGCCGCCACGGCCTCGGCCACGCGGCGCGGCTCGTCGAAGTCGATGGGCGCGGGCCTGCCCTTGGGCACGGCGCAGAATCCGCAGCGGCGCGTGCAGAGATTGCCCAGCATCATGAAGGTCGCGGTCTTGTGATGCCAGCACTCGCCGATGTTGGGGCAGTGCGCGCTCTCGCACACGGTGTTGAGCCCCAGGGAGCGCGCCAGCCGCTTCAAATCGTGGTAGTTCTCGCCCACCGGCGCGCGGGCCTTGAGCCATTCGGGCTTGGGGGCGGGCGCCTTCCGCTGCGATTCGATCTGCACCAGTTCGATCACGCTCCCATTGTACCGGCAAGAGGGAGGGTGATCGCATAGATAGGAATGCCGCGACGCGCCCATGATCGTCAGTTTTTCGAAAATGAAACTCTTCAATTCATTCGTTAATGTTCTTGAGTGTCAAATTGGGAAACGTCCCCATCCTCGTTTCTATCTTGGTACATCTTATTCATCCGATTGCACTTTGCCCACGATAACCGGCCGCAAGAAGCAGCGGACATGGTAATTTCATCTTGGGAATCCACGAAACTCATGGGAAAATCTCTACAGTAGTGAGGTATGCAATGAACTACTCCCCCGCGACCTACCCCCCCGCCAGCGAGTCTGGCATCCAGCAATTGGTTCGCAAGGCGCTTCTGCGCTCCATCGACGAGCTCTCCACTCTTGCTGAAGGCAACAGGGCCGAAGACGTTCATGCGTCGCTGCGGGCGCTCGCTGAGAAGTTGAAGACGAACCGCTTCAATCTGGCTGTACTTGGCCAGACAAAGCGGGGCAAGAGTTCGTTTATCAACGCACTGCTGGGCGCAAGGGTTCTGCCGACGGGAGTGCTGCCCCTTACCTCTGTCATTACCAGGGTGACCTGGGGACCGAAGCCCGCCGCGGAGATTCTCTTCAGAACGGGTCAATCCGAGCAGATACCTGTCGAACTGCTCTATGAGTACATCACGGAAGCCGGCAACCCTGGGAACAGAAAGCAGGTCGCGTCCGCCGAGGTCTCGTATCCTTCGCAGATTCTGGGCATGGGCATTGACCTCATCGATACTCCGGGGATCGGTTCCACAAACCGGCAAGACACGGAAACAACCGAGGATTTTCTCTCGGAAGTGGATGCCGGGATCGCGGTTTTTTCCGTGGACCCATCGATCACCGCGGTGGAGTCCGAGTTCCTGCGGCGCATTCGGCAGGATATACCCAAACTGCTGTTCGTCATTAACAAGACAGATACCGCTACACCTGGAGAGGTTGACGACGTCCTCAAGTATCTTGAGGATGAGTTGCGAAACCGGGTCGGCATCAAGAAGCCGGAGGTATTTCCCCTCTCTGCGCGGCTGGCGATGAAGGGGCCGCTGGAGCTGATGCCCCACGAGCGCAGTGGCATGGACCGGCTGATGGCCCGTCTCCAGCATTTTGCCGCCGAGGAAAAAGAGCAGACGCTCTTTCAATCCGTGGCAATCGACTTGTTGCGCATTGCCGGCACGCTGCGGTTTGCCGCGATGGTTGGAGAGCGCGCCCGGTCGATGAGCGGCGAAGAGATTGCATCGAGAAAGAGCGCGCTGGAAGAAGCTCTTACCAGGGCGGATCAGGAATTGAAGGATCTGCGCCATCTGCTGCGGCAGGACACCGCCGCCCTGATTGGCCGCATCGAGAACGATCTGAAGGAACACATTGCCACGGCGACACCGCGTATGCACAGCCGGTTGGACAAGCTCAGGAACCAGAAGCCGAGCGAGAACCGCGCAGAGCTTGGCTCCCTGATTGACCGGTTCATGCTCGACGAGGTCGAAGCCGTCTTCGAGGACTGGCGGTTGCAGGAAGACGAGCGCATCCACATCGAACTGGGTGCGTTGTCCCGCCGGTTCGTGGAAAGAACCAATCATGTTCTGACCCGGCTGCAAACCGCTGCCGGAAAGCTGTTCGATGTTCCAGTGGCGCCGGCGGCCGTCGCTTCATCCCTCTCTGTAGAGAGCCGGCTGCGCTACAGCACCGAGCCCGTGTTCCAGAAACATCTGGATAAGCTGATCTTTGTTTTGCCCAAGTCCATGATGCGCCGGGCGATCTTTGGCCGGATGCTGGCCTGCATCGACGGGGAACTCAGCCGCAACGCGGAACGGATTCGCACCGACTATCTTGAGCGGCTTGAGAAGTCGGTCATCGCATTCGAGAAGGAACTCACAGCCGCGGTTGCGATTGTCTCCGACAATCTTCGCTTCGTTTTGGAGCCGCGGGCCGAAGACGCGAAGACTTCCGGAGCGGTCGTCTCGCAAGTTGCTCCCATCATCCGTCAGTGCGTCGCGCTGGGCTAGGCGGACTGGGGATTAAGACTCGTTCGTTTCCACGCTAGTTTGAAAAGGCGCGGCAGGGCACCCTCTGGGCGTCGTCCTTTTCAATTTCGTGCGCCGATCCCCTCGCGCTGTTTCTCGCCGGGCAATAGCGCCCTCCTTGCCAACTTGTTAGAATGCGCAGGAAGCTATGTCGGAGAAATCCAGGATGAAGCGCCGCTTGCTTGCACTGTCGATCGCGCTCGGCATTGGCCTGCTGGCGCCCTTGACAGCAGCGGCCTTCCAATCTTCCTATCAGCCGGCCACGCCGCCCGCCGTGCATACCTTTACCGGCACACTTGACCCGCACCCAACCGTCGCGCTCACCTTCGACGATCTGCCCGCCGCCGGCAGCCTGCCTCCAGGCGAAAACCGCACCAAGATCGCCACCGCCCTCGCCGCCGAACTCAAGGCAAACCACCTTGAAGGCACGTACGGTTTTGTGAATGCGATCAAGCTCGAAAACGATCCCGACGCCCAGCAAGCTCTGCGCATCTGGGTCGATGCCGGCATGAACATCGGCAACCACACCTGGTCGCATGTATCGATCTCCGCCAGTACCCCCGAGGCCTTCGAGCGCGAAATCGCCCTGGACGAGCCGGCGCTGGCCCAGTATGCCGGGACGCGCGACTGGCATTGGTTCCGCTATCCCTTTCTCTGGGAGGGCGAGACGCTGGAAAAGCGCCGCGCTGTGCGCGCCTATCTCAAGGAACACGGCTACCGCGTAGCGCAGGTCACGCTCGACTTTGAGGATTATGCATGGAACGACGCCTATGCCCGCTGCTCAGCCAAGCCGGATGCCGCGGCCATCGCGTGGCTCAAGCAGAGTTACCTTGAAAACGCGGCGGAATACATTCGCCTGGGCCGCGAAGAGCAACACATCGCGTTTGGCCAAGAGATTCCCAACGTGATGCTGTTGCACGCCACAGCCTTCACCACGCTCATGCTGCCCGATCTGGTCGATCTGCTGCGCAAACAGGGCTTCCGCTTTGCCGCGCTGCCTGAGGTGGAGCAGGATCCCATCTACGCGCATGATCCCGACGCGGCGTTGCAATACGGCGGCACGCTGCCCGACCAGTTCATGGACTCGCGCCATCTGCCCTATCCACCGTTCAAGCCCAAGCCCATGGAAAAGCTGAAGAGCTTGTGCCAGTAATCGGGCGACAGTTGGGCTGCTCCATTCTCCCTTCGTCGCATTGAGTCTCGATCAATGCCCTAAGATAGTGGGAACCATCGCCGAGGTTTCAATTTCCTTGACTCCGACTGCCCCGCGATCGAACGGTCTTGATACTCTGCGCAGTCTGGCCATCCTTTCCGTGATGGTGTTTCACGTTTACACCTTTCACTATGTTGAGAATCTGCCTGCGGCGGTGGCTTTCACCGCGCGAATGGGCTGGATGGGCGTCGATCTCTTCTTCGTACTGAGCGGATATCTGATTGGCTCGCAGCTATTACGCCCCTATCTACGCGGAGAATGCCCGACGCTGTGGAACTTCTATCGGAACCGGGCCTTCCGGGTCTTGCCGGCCTATGGCGTGGTGCTTGTCGTTTATCTGATTCTTCCGTTTTGGCGAGAGACGCCTGACATGTCGCCGCCGTGGAAGTTCCTCACGTTCACACAGAATCTCTTCGCGGACGATCGCGTCAACCAGGCCTTCTCGCACGTTTGGTCCCTATGCGTCGAAGAACACTTTTATCTATTTCTGCCGCTCATCGTACTTCCCATGATGCGCAAACCATCCTTCCGGAAAACCATGGCCTTGCTCGCGGGGCTGGCGATCCTTGGAATTTGCATTCGCGCCTTCATACTCTTCCAGACGCTCCAGCCGCTGGCCAGGGCCGGTAAATCCTTCGGTCTCGTTTATCTCGAGCGCATTTACTACCCGACCTACAGCCGGCTCGATGGATTGCTCGCGGGGGTTGCGCTGGCTCTTTTAAAAACATTTCGCCCTGTTTGGTGGAATGAGTTGGCCCGACGCGGTCACACGCTCCTCTGCATGGGCCTTTTCTTCATGAGCGTTGCCATCTTCCTCTTCAAAGACCGCTGGCAATCCGTGACCGGCGCATCAGCCGTGGGGACCGTGATCGGGTTCCCTCTTTTCTCGCTCGGCCTGGGGCTTCTTGTCGCCTCCGCGCTCAGCTCCAACGGCCTGTTAAGCCGCTTCAAAGTCCCGGGAGCGAGGCTGATCGCCACGCTGGCCTATAGCCTGTACCTCACCCATAAGGAATTGATCCATCTGGTGGATCGATGCTTCCCTCCCGTCGCTCGAGCGGGTATTCTTCCGTGGCTTGGAGTTTATACAATCGCCTGCCTGGCGGTTGCGGGATTGCTCTATCTCTGCGTCGAACGGCCGTTCCTGATCCTGCGGGATAGAAAGGCCTGAGGTCAGGCCGATATCTTCACCGCAGCTTTTTCCGCACCTCGGGCCGCACCAGGTAGAGAAAGAAAACCAGGTTCAGCAGCCCCTGCACCAATGCGGATCCCTGATGAAAACTTGCGAAAAACCAGAGGTTATAAACCAGCAGAAGGAAAACCGCGCCCAACGCCAGCGCCCACGCCCAGCGCAGCAGCAGCAGCAAGCCGGCGCTGGCGGCTATGAAACATGCCGCAAAGGCAAGAAACAACACTGGATAATGCCGTCCGTCCACCACTCCGAAAACGATGACCCCAGCCAGCAGCAGCAGGTAAAGGCTGATAGCCGCAAGACCCGGCAGCGGCAGCAGATCGCGCTGAGGCGGCCGGGCGGGGCCGTTCCTGGCTTCGCCCGGCCTATTTTCGCCGGTCTCGGGATCGGTCATAGCGAGCGCAGATAAGCCAGCAGATCGCTGAGCTGGTCGTCGGTCAGTTGCGTGGCGGGCATGTTGTTCCGCCCGTGCAGGATCACATAGGTCAGCCGCTCGTCGGTGGGCGGCGCGCCCGAGGGCATGGCCTTGATCTTGGTAATTGCCTGCAACCCCGGCCCATTGAGAGGATGCGTGTTGGTGGGGTGGTGGCACCTGGCGCACTTCTGATGAAAGACCTGCGCCCCACGCGCCTCCTCCATCGTCCACAACGCCTCGGGCTTTGACGGCGGCAAAGAGCGGCAGCCGGCAATAGCCGTGGCAACCAAAAATACGGGAGTGACAAAAGGTAGGTAGCGCGGCAGCATTTGCCTTCAATAATACAAGAGTCAGCCGTTAAGGCTCTTAGCGCACTAGCTCGCGAACAAAAGCTGCATATTCTTCCTCATCGTTCAAAGATTGAGTAAGGAGTGCCTTTGCTTCCGGGTTGGTCTCCGCCATTCGCGACAACACAAATAGCTTTTCGATCATCTTTGAGCGATGACCTCGTAAATCTGGTCGATTGAGGCCAAAAAGGTTGATGCTTATTCTGCCTCGTTCTGTCTTGTGAAACACAGTCGCGATCTTGCTCTTGGGATCGAAGTAAAAACCCAAATGTTCCTCTGGATAATCATCACATGGATTAATTGGTGGACCGCCCTCATTCTGCTCGGGGAAGCGGTCTGCCTTATATTCGGGTCCGTTACATATTGCACAAGCCAAGAAGAGATTGCTCCAATCGAATGTTAGGCGTTTGAATTGCGTCCTTGATTTCGGCCGAAAGTGTTCAATATGTCCGTAATCAACGTGGACGATCCTGCTCTCGCAGTATGCGCATTTCCCGTGAAACATTTCGACCAGAGCTTTCCTTATTGTTTTGTGCCCATACCTCGCCTCGGCCTTCCTCTTTTGATCCTCAGTTCTTGCGTTGAGGAGAGAGCTGGTCCAATTCGTTTTCTTGCGCGCAATCACTAATGGTTCTGCGCATCGCTGCAGTTTGATCATTACAAAACTTTCTCCAGAAAATCGTCGATCTTCGCTTCAAGTGTGCCCGGCGGCGGTGGACCGCCAAACGGTCTTGCTTCCCGGACGAACAGTTGAAGCTGCTCAAAATCCCTTTTCTCTTCCTTGCTTAGGTCATCCTTCTTCGACAACAGGCTATCGTACCGATCGATCTTTCTCTGCGTCTCAGGGGAATAGGATGAAATAAGTCCGAAGGCAGGACTTCGAAGCACATAATCGACACTCAAGGACGAAATATCCCTAACCTTCTCAACGCTAGCCTTGTCTCCAATCATCGAAAACTTGAGGGTTAGTGCATTCTCTCCGGCACCGGAAGCTATTAGTGGGCTGTGCGTGGCGACAATAAACTGAAGATTGGGGAACTGTTCCTGTAGCAGCTGCGCAATATCTCGCTGCCAGATCGGATGGAGGTGAATGTCGAGCTCGTCAATGAGTACTACTCCCTCCTCGCGCAATGGGTCGGTGGTCTCAGGGAAAGATTGGATCAGCCTCCAAACCAAATCTCCAGATAGAGCAAGCACACTTCTGTATCCGTCGCTCAAGCCGATGGTTGGCACCTTCGATCCGCCAATGTCGAACAGAATTCTACCCTCGGCAGTCACACTGTCAAATCGAGTTCCATCCGGCAAAAGAGCATTGATTGCAGTAATACCAATATCTCTTTGTCGTTGCGCTTCTTTGTCTCCCTCGTCTCCCTTTGCGATCCGGTAGTCCAGATAGACCATCCACCGCTCGAAGGCGGATAAAGGTTCGTCCTCCGAGAACTGAGTGAAAAAATTGGTAAATCGTGCCTGGGGTTCAAGAGAGGGAACAATGATTTGACTCTTCCTCGTTAGACGCCTGAATGCACCATACCCCACAGCGAACCAGCCTTTGCCCGTCGACGTGAGGGCGTTTTGGCGCAGCCATGAGAGGGTCTTGCTCGAATTCGCTACGATGCCCGGCTCGGTGTAAAGTTTGTTATTGATTAGAAGTGGCTTGCTTCCGACGAGAGAATAGCTATAGGCAAAGTAAGCTCTTACCCTCTCGCTGCCAAAGAGTCCGGGGTCGTTCGTAGACCGATGTACGCGAATGCCAATCTTTCCAGGTTTGGATTCGTCGCGAAGCCAACCAATTGGCCTAAATGGGAGATTCAAAGCTCCCTCCGGGCCGGCAAGCAGCAGCGCGAGGGATTGCAATAAAGTACTCTTCCCGCATCCATTTGGACCGAGAAGAGTGACCCATTTATCGCGTGCCAAGTTTATCGACTGGTTCTCGAAGCAACGGATGTTCTCCATCGATAGGCTGTCAACGTACATGCATCCCTCCTGCTTCGCGAAATGCGGGCCATTGAATTCTCATTCTATCTCTACGGAGCATCTTCTTACCGGATTTCTGTTGCCCTCAAATTACTCCCGTCTGTGGCTCACTCAGCCGCCGCAATCGCTTCGGCAATGCGGTCGATGGCCTTGACTTCGGCTTCGCTGCCCGGCCGGTGGCCATCTACCAGGATCGAAAACGCCAGCGTTTTGCCGCTGGCCGCGGTCAGGTAGCCCGAAAGAGCGTATACCTCATTCGATGTGCCGGTCTTGGCCCACAGCCGGCCCTTCAACGCCGAGTTCCGGAATCGCCCGGCCAGCGTGCCATCCACTCCAGCCACGGGCAGCGTCTCGCGCCACGCCGCTCCCCACGGCTGCCGCGCGGCATATGCCAAAAGCTGCGTCAAGGCGCGCGGGGCCATCCGGTCCTCCGGGCTCATGCCCGAGCCGTCGTAAAGATAAAAGTCGCCGTCCGCGACGCCTGCGCCCACAAGAAACTGCCGGACAACACGCGCGCCCTGGGCAAAGCTGCCATCCGTTCCATGCACCTTGCCCAGCAGCCGCAGCAGGAGCTCGGCGTGCAGGTTTTGGCTCGCCTTGTTGATCACCGTCACATCTTGGGCCACCGGCACGGAGACGTGCCTCGCAAGCACCTTGCGGCCCTCCAGCGGTGCTTCGACAGTAGGCAGATCGGAGCGCGTGAGCTTGAGCGGCTCGGCCCGCTCGCCGTCAAAATCGCCGTTTCCCGCCGAGTATTTGCGCCGGGACGTGGCCGTGCCCGTGACGTTGACCCCGCGGCTCCTGAGCGCCTCTTTGAAGGCCGCCGCCGTAAACTCAGCCGGATCTTCCACGGCCAGCGACGCGCGAAAGCCCTCGGCAGGCGCCGTTCCCCAGGCGCGCACCAGCATCGAGCCGGGACGGCGCTCCAGACCCGGCCCTCCAGTCTGCCGGCCAGCCTGACCCGCCGCCCCAACCGCCATCGAGTTGTCCAGCGTGTAGTAGTCCACGTTAGGCTTCCACGCGACAGCCGCCGTTGTGGGCGAGTCAGGGTCGGCGGCAATCGTCAGCTCAACCGCGTTCTCGCTGAAACTGAGCGCGGAGACTGCCGCGCCGTAGCTCCATTGCAGGTCGTCCCAGGCCCAGCCATGACCATAGGGCTCGTTGAGAAAGAAGGTGTCGTCGCCCACCACGCTGCCATCCACGGTCCGCACTCCGGCCTGCACCACCTCTTCGGCTAGCAGGTTCAGCACGTCCATCGCCTTCGGAGGAGTTTTCGCCTCCACCGTTGTAGAAGCAGCCGCTGCCGGATTTGCGCCGGCGGGGGCAGCTTCCGGCATCCGGTATGGGTATTGCCGCGCGCTCAGTGTCGGGTCGCCTGCGCCCAGCAGGATCAGGTCGCCTTGCAGCACTCCCTGGCTGTCGATCTCACCGCCGGCAACAACGGTTGTGGTCCAGGTGAGCGACTCCACCGGCAGCAGCGCATAGGCCGCGGCTGTCGTGGTCAGCTTTACGTTCGATGCCGGAGTAAGAAGCCGCCCCTCGTTCAACCCATAAAGCGGCTGGCCATCCAGCGCGGCCACGCTGATGCCGATCTCCGCGCGGTTCAGCGCCGGGTCGGCGAGGATCGCGTTGATGCGCTCGGCCACCGGCCCCTTCGCCGGAGCAGGCCGCAATGCCGAATGCGCTACGGGCCTTGCGCCGCCCTGCGCCGGCGCCTGAGCGAACAACCCGATGGAAGGAACCAGAACCGCCGCCAGCAGCGGCAGGATTTGCCGTGAGAATTTCATGGAGGGAGTGTAGCAGCCCGACCGCAATTCCAATCCTCTATCTACGCTGGCCACCCGCAATTTGAGATGAGTAATTCGTGCTTCTTCTCATGATGGGTGTTCTTCATCGGGATGCGCTCGATTTGGAAGCCCTGCCGGTTCGCCATTTCTACGACCTCGGGACAATCGTCATAGGTCATCAGCACTAAACCAGTGGCGCTGCCGAGCCTTTAGTCCGTCGGAACCTCGATTTCGTGTTTTTCGATCACATATGTATCAAGCGGTTCTCCAAACTCTCGGTCGTCTTTCCACTCCCACAGCCCGGCGTAGTCCTCGCGCTCGATAAAGGTCGCAGCCGCCTCCATTTCCCTTTTTGCTTCCACATCAAGTTCGCCGTAAAACTGCCATTCCAGCCACTGCTCGTAGGCTTCCTTTTGGGTCAAATGCACGGTCGCTCGGGTGCCGTTGTCGTCGTCCGCCGCTACTGTCCAGATTTCTACCTTCATCGTGCTTTACTCCGATATGAGCTCAGCTGGTCTATCGGCTATTTCAGCCTTGTCTTCACGACGGAATTCCTCCAGAGCAATTAGGAGGACGCGCTGTAGGTGATTGGACTGCCTGGATCGTTTGTCCCGTCCCAGGAGCCAGGTAATGAAATGGCTCAGAAGATCTTTGAGTTCGATTGTTTCAAGTACCTTGTCTTCGCCAAGCTCAAGTATTTCCTCCGTAACTGTTGGCCTGACCAAGACGCGCTTCGTGCCGGGAGCCTTTCTCAAGTCTCTGCGGAGTTTTTCTATACTTTCATCAGTTGTTACTTGATAAATGGCGTCCGATGCAAAGAAATCCATTCCGCCGTCATTGGCGTGAGTCGTCGAGAACCGTTGCAGCGAAAATCCAAACGTTCGAAAGTACTCGCGCAAAACCGCAAAAGACACGACCTCGAACATTTCACCACGGTTGCCGGAAAGGTGAGAAAGATACTCCTCCACAAGGGCGAGGCGCTCTCCAACTCGCTCTGACGGTAATGAGCATATTTCCTCCAGCCTCTTGATGGCACCTTGGCGCTGCTCATACGCGGATCGCAGCGATCCGAGGAGATCTTCTTTGAGCTGATCAAGTTCCTCAACAGTTAAGTCTGCCAGCAGGGAGGGGCGCAGCCTATACAGCCCGTTCGACTGATCAAGAAAGCCCCTTTCGCCGAGGCCTCGTGTGATGTATGTCGGATGGTAGTCACTGTGGATGAATTGCGAGGCCAGTAGATTGAAGCCGTCTGCAATTTGCTTCCCGGTAAGGCCTTCTGTGATTTGCCCAGCTTTGGTGGCCAGAATATAGTTGCCCAAGACAGGGATTGCCACCCCAAGCACCGTCCTCTGTCCGAGGTGTCTCCTGAGCACAGCGCAGAGATTTTTGCTGGTGCCACTCTGGTTGGCCGTTCCGGACTTTTGCGTCCCCTTCGCCATACGCCGATTCTACAAGCAAATCCCCTATAGCCGCCCATACATGCGGCGTCTCAACTCTCAATGTCTCTGTTCCCGCGGCTGCGGATAGGGATCGGCTGGCTGGAACTAAGTAGGCCTCGACTTTAGTCCCGGCATCAAGCGGCCACAATTCCCCGGCCTTCATTGCGTGACGTATGCTTTTCGTGGGGCTCTCCTTCAATTCTCCCGAGCGCTGTAGCGGGTACCCCTAACAACGCTCTTGGCCATTTAATGAAAACCGCCATTAGTCAAAAAGCTATCGTCTGGCGCCTCCGTACCCGCACACTAGAGCTGGGCTCCCGCACGCTCGTCATGGGCGTGGTCAACGTCACGCCTGACTCGTTCAGCGACGGCGGGCTTTTTGTCGATCCCGATGCGGCGGTTGCGCACGCGCTGCGACTGGTGGACGAGGGCGCGGACATTCTCGATCTGGGCGCGGAAAGCACACGGCCCGGTTCGAGAGCGGGCGACGCGGCTGACCCAGCATCTGCGCCGGGGGTGAGCGCCGACGAAGAGCAGGCGCGGCTGCTGCCAGTGCTCGAGGGGATTCTTGCGGCGAAGCCCGAGGCAATCGTCTCCGCGGATACCTACAAGGCGGCGACGGCGCGCGCTGCCCTTGCCGCCCGCGCTGAAATCGTCAACGACGTGAGCGGCTTGCAGTGGGATGCGGAGATGGCAGCCGTGTGCGCCGAGGCTCATTGCGGCGTGGTCTTGATGCACACGCGAGGACGGCCCGAGGAGTGGCGCGCGCTGCCGCAACTGGCTCCCGATGAGTTGCTGGCTACGGTGCGCGGCGGGCTGGCGGCAAGCCTGGCCGCTGCTTCGCGGGCGGGCGTTGCGCCTGAATCCATCGTGCTCGATCCCGGCTACGGCTTCGGCAAGCGCTTCGACGAGAACTATGCCCTGCTCGCCCGCCAGGCGGAGCTGCTCCCGCTGGGCCGCCCGCTGCTGGCCGGCGTGAGCCGCAAGTCGTTCCTGGGCCGTACGCTTGCACCGCTTTATTGCGGACACGACGCCGCGGTTGAGGCTCGCGAGACAGCCAGCATCGCCGCGCTGGTCGCGGCCATCCTGCACGGAGCGTCCATCGTGCGCGTCCACGCTGTCCGCCCCGCTGTCGAAGCGGCGCTCATAGCGGATGCAGTCCTCCGCGCGCATCGAATCGCTTGAGAATGTTCGGCGCTTGTATATACCACCTTCGGGTTTTCAGGGCGGCTCGGAGATTATCCGCAAAGCTTTAAAGACAAATATAGCTGTGAGTATTGATTTTCCAATCGACACCCGCCGCCGTCAGCCGCTTCCGCGCGATACACTGTTCGCCTATGATTCACGACGGCAAGATCTCTAAACTTCCCTTCGATCCAGCCGAGGCTCTGGCGCATTTGCGCGCGAGCGACGCCAAACTGGGAATGCTGATCGAACGCGCGGGAGCCTTCACGCTGCGCCTCGATCCTTCTCCATCGCCCTTCGAGTCGCTCCTCGAGTCGATCCTCTACCAGCAGTTGCACGGCAAAGCCGCCGCCACCATCCATCGCCGCGTCCGCGAGTACTTCGGCGGCGACCCCACGCCGCAGTTGCTGCTGGATACGCCCGACGATCCGCTGCGCGCCGCCGGCGTGTCCGGCAACAAGATCAAGGCTCTCCGCGATCTGGCCGCGCGCACGCTCGACGGCGTCGTGCCCACGCACTCGGCCATCCGCAAGATGACCGACGCCGAGATTGTCGAGCGGCTCACCGCGGTGCGCGGCATCGGACCCTGGACCGTGGAGATGCTGCTGATCTTCCGCATGGGCCGGCCGGATGTGCTCCCCGCCACCGACTACGGCGTCCGCAAGGGATTCGCGCTCACATTTCAACGGATCCCCAAGACCCGGCCGCTCGCAGCCGACGATCTGCCCCTGCCCGAAGTGCTGCTCAAAAGGGGAAAACGCTGGGCGCCGTTCCGCTCCGTGGCCAGTTGGTATCTGTGGCGAGCCTGCGATCTGGCCAAGGGCACAGCGCCCGCAGGCCGTTCCAGCATAGAATAAGTAAAAGACGCTGAACTGCTTTTCTTGATTTACCGGCAGATAGATTGGAAGTCTCATGGGCGCAAGCAATCGATTTGTGTGCATTCACGGCCACTTTTATCAGCCGCCGCGCGAGAACCCGTGGCTCGAGACAGTGGAAACGCAAGAGTCGGCCGCGCCCTATCATGATTGGAACGAGCGCATCTGCGCGGAGTGCTACGCAACCAACGGCGCGGCGCGCATCCTGAACAACAGGAAGCTCATTGCGCGTATCGTCAACAACTACGCGCGCATCAGTTTCAACTTTGGACCCACGCTGCTCAGTTGGCTGAAGGAAAATGCTCCGCGCACCTACCGCATGATCCTCGACGGCGAGCGCCGCAGCCGCAAGAGCTTTGGTGGCCACAGCTCGGCCATGGCCCAGGTTTACAACCACATCATCATGCCGCTGGCCAGCCGGCGCGACCGCATCACGCAGATTCGCTGGGGCATTGCCGACTACCAGAGCCATTACGGCACGCCGCCCGAGGGCATGTGGCTGGCTGAGACTGCCGCGGATAGTGACTCCCTGGAGCTGATGGCGCGGCACGGCATCAAGTTTACGGTGCTGGCGCCCCACCAGTGCAAGCGCATCCGCACGCTCATGGATGGCGCAGCGAACGACGGCACCGGCTGGGCGAATACCACCGCCGATTCGGTCGACACGACGCGTCCTTACTTGGTGCGCTTCGACTCCGGGGTCTCGATTGCGGTCTTCTTTTACAACTCTCCCATCTCGCGGGCAATCGCTTTTGAGGGGCTTCTGAACTCAGGCGAAAACCTTGCCGGACGGCTCAAGGCCGGATTTAAGGACAGCGCGGAGCCGCAGTTGGTCAATGTGGCTACCGACGGCGAGTCGTACGGCCACCATCACAAGTATGGGGAAATGGCGCTGGCCTACGCGCTGCGCCTGCTTGAAGAGGACAAGACGGTGAAGCTGGCTAACTATGCAAGCTTTCTGGCGCAGTTTCCGCCGAAATACGAGTGCGAGATTGTCGAAAACACCTCGTGGAGCTGCATTCACGGGGTCGAGCGTTGGCGCTCCAACTGCGGCTGTAACTCGGGTACACCGGGGTTCAACCAGCTCTGGCGGGCGCCGCTGCGCCAGGCGCTCGACCAGTTGCGCGACGCCTTGATTCCGCTCACCGAGCAGGAGGGCGCCAAGCTCTTCAACGATGTATGGGAGGCCCGCGACGGCTACATCCAGGTCGTGCTCGACCAAAACCCCCAGGTGGTTGAGCAATTCTTCCGCAAGCACCAGAGCCACGCGCTCTCGGTAGCCGAGCGGGTGCGCGCCCTCGAACTGATGGAGATGCAGCGCCACACGCAACTGATGTACACCAGTTGCGGATGGTTCTTCGACGACATTTCGGGAATCGAGACCGTGCAGATCATTGCCTATGCGGCCCGTGTGCTGCAACTGGCGCGTCAGTTGTTTGGCGAACAGGCAAGCCAATTGGAGCCGGCTTTCCTGGCCTTCATGGCCGAGGCTCGCTCCAACGTGGCGAGCGCCGGCGATGGCGCCAGGCTCTACAAGGAACAGGTCAGCCTGCGCCAGTTGGGCCTCGAGCAGGTAGCGGCTCACTATGCCATCAGCTCCATGTTCTCGTCTTTTGCCGAGGAGACCGATCTCTACTGCTACCGCGTCTGGCGCGACTCATGGGATATCTACACGTCAGGCCGGGGACGCCTGGCTCTGGGAAGGGCCAAGATTGTCAGTGCTATCACTACCGAGCAGCAGTCCTTCTCCTTCGCGGTTCTGCATTTCGGCGACCAGAACATCACCGCGGCGGTAAAGGCTTACGACGAAGCCGATGCGGCCGGATTCGAGGCATTCGCCAAGGAGGCCGCCGACAAAGTCCAGCGCGCCTATTTTCCCGAGGTCATTCGCTTGCTCGACCGGTATTACGGCCATGTGGACTATTCGCTGACTTCGCTGTTTACCGACGAGCAGAGGCGCATTGTGCAAATTATCCTCAACTCGACGCTATGGGATATCGAGAACTCCTTGACCACCATCTACGAGGACCACGCCAGCCTGTTGCACTATCTTTCCCAGGCGGGGCTGCCCAAGCCGCCGGCGCTCACGCTGGCCGCGGGCTTTGCCATCAACGCGGGACTGCGCCGCGCCATGGAGGCCGACCCCATCGACGCCGCGCAGTTGCGATCGTTCCTCTCGCTGGCCAAGGCGGATCAGATTCCGCTGGAGACAACAATGCTCTCCTACCTGGCCGACCAGCGCATGAAGCGCGCCATGGTCGAGCTGCAAATGTCCTCGGGATCGCTCGAAATGCTGGAGCGCGCGCTGGCGCTGGCCCGCACCGTGGTCGAGCTGCCCTTTGAGCTGAATCTATGGCAGGCGCAAAACATCTGGTATGAGATTTTGCGCACCGCCAACTACGGCCTCATCGCGCTGGGCAAAGACGATCGCCCAAGCTGGGAAAAGGGCTTCAACGAGCTGGGCGCGTGCCTCTCGATCGACTGCACCGCCATGAAAGCCCTGGAGCCAGCCGCAGCCACAGCGGTTTAGGCAGGGTTTTGCGAATGCCAAATCGGCATGCTTTGCGTCGATCGTCCACAGGCTTCGTCGAACCCAAACCCGGCCAATCCAGTCTTCATTGCCGCCTCACCGCTCGCCTTATTGATTTCGGCGTGTACTTGGAGAAGTTATTCGTCGCCTTCTCCGCCTGTGTTCGGCACACGCGTCTCGGTGCCGATGTCGCCGAGATCGAATGAGGCGCGAATCTGCTCCACGGCCTTTCCTGTGCGAATAGTAAAGCGAGTTCCCTGGCAGAATTGCGCCTCGCGGTCCTGGTTCTTTGTGCGAGCATCGGGAATCGCTGGGATCCATGGCGACGGAACAAGTACGAAGTTGTGGACAGGATTTGGATCGAACTCGACCGGCATGCCGGATGTCCCGAATTCTACGTCATAGGCGAAATGGCCGGGTGGCACGGGTTGGTCCCCGTCCCGTATAGGGCAGGCATCGCCAGCCGCATCGATCTGTGTGACTCGGACGGGAGGAAAACGCAGCGGCGCAATACAGGACTCAAAGCTCAGCGATTGTCCTCGGGCGCGCTGACCACTCCACGCACAAAAACCCACACCGGGAACGACAAACTTGCTCGCTTGAGTGTCTACTGTTTGTGCGTGATCGAGTCGATAAATCTCGAAGGCGACATCCACCTTAACGGAAGTGTTGCCCTGCGCAACCTTGTCGGCGATCTTCTCGGGCATCTCAAATTCAAGTTGAGCGCCAGGTGACACATACGTTAAAGTAGTCGCTCGATTCTTCCATGGCGCCTCCCAGCGCCAGTCCTTTCCAGAGAATACCGCGCGGTATCCGTCCACTTTAATGATCGCATCTGAATCTATAGCACGATCGACAACCGGAATAGCGATGTGCGATTCATAGATCGAATCCTGCCGATGAAACTCCCGTTTCCCTGATCCGGTTGCAGCAATCGCGAGTTGCACTGGCGTCGCGGAGAGCACATGCGGATAGCTGATGTTTCGGACAATTGGCGTGGAAGAGAGGAGGATGCAGAGCGGAATCGAGAGCAAAGACAGGCCAAGCAGCCAGCGGGCGGGCGTCTCTTTGCGGCGCGCGAACTGCCATACAATGACAAGCACCATCGCCGGGACCAGAATCCCGAAGCCGAACCAACTGGCAACATCTTCGCCGCCAGAGAGGCCATCCGGCAATTTGTTCCAGGGGATCCACGAGAGCGCTATGCCGACCAGGATCAACCCAACGACGGTAATCACCCACTGCACGATGGACGAGGTAATTGAGGCCAGTACAGCGGCGGGGAAAGTGAGGAACAGAATGAACATTCCCTGTAGAAAAAGTAGACCGGGAATGAGCACCCCGGAAATCGGAATGCCCGCGTGGCACAGCAGATAGAACTGAGCAGCCAGCAGTGGAAGATTCAGGCAGAGGACAAGCGCCAGGGCCTTGGCCGCCATCAGCAGTGGCCAGCGATAAGGGCGCGTGGGCCAGAACTCGCGGTCGCCTACCAGGCACTCGCCCTGCACGAGGCGCACGGTGATCAGTATCCACAGTCCGAAGAGAAGAATCGGAATGAGTTCGCGCTGTCGAAGCCACCCCAAAGCCGAGGGATGCGCCTCGCGCCAAGCCCAGGTGACGCACACCAACAGATACGCCGCGATCTCTAGCCAATGGCGGCGAAGATCCTTCAACAGAATGTGCAGGATCATCTTCATCGCGCGCCGCCTTTCACGTTGGACTCGCGTTGTGCGTGCGCCAAGGCCAGAAACACTTCACGCAGGGTCAGCTGACGCGACTCGACAGCAACGGAGCCGAGCAACGCTCTAGCCCGCGCAAGGCTCGTTTCCGGCTCAAACTCTGCTTCCGTCCAACTGGCTTTGCATCCGTCGAAATCCGCATGCAACCACTCGGGCGGAATCATCGCGGGACGCTGCAGCTCTTTCTCGCTTTTCGCTTCCACTTGCCGAAAATGCGCTCGCACCGTGGCCATTGGTTCAGAGAGCAACAGGCGCCCGCGGTCTATGTAGCCCACATGGCTGGCGAAGTTGTCGATCTCGGCAAGATCGTGCGAAGAGAGCAGGACGGTGGTTTCGCCAGCAAGTTCCAGCAGGCCCGCCATCAGGTCGTCGCGCACCAGCGGATCAAGACCGCTCAAAGGCTCGTCGAGAACCAGAAGCCGCGGATGAAAAGCTAGCGCGCTGGCCAGAGCCACCTTCATCCGCATCCCGCGTGAAAGCCGCTTAAGCTTCTGCTTCGGCGGAAGTTCGAACCGCATCACAAGGCGGCGCTCCAGTTCTCTATCCCACGTTGGATAGAACGGCCGCCAGTAAGCAAGGAAGCTCTGCACCGTCATCCACTCGGGCAGTTTCTGGTTCTCGGAAACGTAGCCAATTGATTCCAGTTCTGCGCCGCGCAATTGTTCAGAATCGACCCCGAGAAGGCGAGAACTGCCCGATGTCGGCGAAACCAAGTTCATCAGCAACTTAATCAGTGTGCTTTTACCTGCCCCGTTGGGGCCCATCAACGCATAGACCGAGCCCTCAACCACGCGCAGGTTCAATTCACTAACTGCTTCCACTCGCCGAAACCGCTTGGTGAGCGCGACCGTCTCAATGGCGTTCATGGTTCGCTTTCTTCCGGACAACCGTATCTGAACGCAACAGTCCTAGAGCGGAGTGCGGAGCAAAACAGAGTACATAACCGTGGCAGGGATCAGCATATCACTGCGAGATTGGGCGCTAAGCCGATTCCAAAATGGCCGTATTCTGGAAGCGGCCGCCGCCAGGGTGTTTTCCCTTCCCGACAGGATGCGCTCGCATTTGCAGAGAATTGCCGTCCCATGGCGCACAATGGCAAGCAAGTGTGGGTGGGATCCTTCGCTTCCATGCCCCTGGGCCAGTCTGTCAAGTCCGTGTCCGGTTCAATGTGTCAGGGATGTGACCGGTCCGTACCCCGAAGGACACCCCTCCCCCCCCTAACCCCCCGGGGGTATCAATTTATTCCATATTCTCTCGTAAATATCTGGATATGAATAGTTTAACATTTCACAATGTTAACTGATTGGTAATCTTTACCTTTACATTTCAGCACATTTTAGCCTCGAATTCAGCCGAAAATACCGCTTCGGCCGTCGCTCCGGGGCTCATCCGCTAAGAATTCGCTCTAGCTCCGCCAGTGCAGCTCCACCGGCCCATCCAGCGGATGCTTCGCCGCCCCGCCCGCCGCATCCAGCCGCGCCTGCTTCAACGCGAAGTACCACTTGGCCGGCTTGTCGGCGTCGTCGATCAGCATCAGGCTGGGGTTGTGCCGCAGTCCCTCGGCCTGCTGAATCATCGTCACCTGATCCTGCCGCACAAACCGCGCGCCAAAGAACTTCGCAATCGGCGTCACAAACGGTACATGATAAAAAACGTTCCACGCCGCCACCACATCGATGCGGCAGGTCGATGCGGTTACCGGCGTCACTGTCGTCAGGCTTGAGAACCACTTGTCGCCGCAGCGAATGACCTCCGTGCGCCGGTTGGGCAGCACAAAGTCGATGGTCGTCTCAATCGGCTGGCCATAAACGCCCAGCAGCTTATAAGGCGCGGAGTTGCCGCTGGGCGCATGGGCGCTCATGCGAAAACCCTCGGGAATCGGCTCGAAGCGCTTGGTCTTTTCGCGGATGCTCGCGCGGCTGCGCCACCACCAGGCCTGGTGAACAAACGGCCCGTGCGCCGGGTCCATCAGCCCGATAATCCCGTGATCCACATTGCAGGGCAGATCCGCGCTGAGGAATGCCGCGCGGTAGCGCGCGCCAAACTTGGCCAGCTCCGGCACCGGCCTTCGCTCCGCGCCCTCGCCCTTGCGCCCGCTGCCCGGACTTGGAAGATAGACCCAGGCATGCCCGTCGCGCTCCTCGCAAGCGTAGGCCGTGGCAAAGATGCGCGTGGCGTCCAACCGGTCGTTGCTACAGAGCGAAGGGATCACCGCGCATTGGCCACTGCACGGCTCAAACTCCCATCCGTGGTACCGGCATGTGACGCGCTCGCCGTCAAACCAGCCCACGCTCAGCGGAATGCCGCGATGCGGGCAACTGTCGCGCAGCGCAAACACGCGCCCGTCGCCGCGCCGCCCCAGCACCAGCGGAATGTCGCACAGCATGGCCGTAGCCAGCTTGCCGGAGCGCAGCCGTGAGGTGCGGAGCGCGGGATACCAGTCGTCGTAGAGCAGCGTGGCGTTCGGCCCCTGGATCGGTACACCCGCTTCGGTGGTGGTCGCAAACGGCATTTGCCACCCACCATACCATTGTGGCCGGGGCTAGCGCCAACGGAAGCGGCATCGGAACCGTTCCGCCATTTTGTTCTCTGCTATCATTTCTTCCGGCAGTGGAATGCTCCAAGCTTGGCTGGGAGCGTGCCTCTTGGCTCGACTTCGGCCTCTCTGGGGTTACCCCAGGGAATCGTGAATAACTGAGCTTTCACCGCGTGAGCTTGGTTGCGCGGCTGCGCAAAGCAGCTCACGCAAGGTCAGACTCGTTGGAGCATTCCGCTGTTTCGTCAAGCGCCTAATTCGTCGCTCGTGACTGCGCTGGCCCGCTCGTTTCTTGCGGGTGAGCCCACCGTCGAAGAGACCGTGGCCCGCGCCGGCCGCACTCTCGGCCGGTCATGGCGATGGCTTCGCCCCGTGGCCAAGCGCTTTGTTGAGAGATTCCGGAATCGCGTTCGTCCCAGGCATCGGGATGTGGTTCAGTTCCTGCTGGACGATCCAAGCTTCAAGCGCGCGTGGATCAGGCATTTCGACAAGCTTTCAGTGGATCAATGGCTGACCGAACCGCAGCAGATGCAACCCGTCCCTGCCGCCGCAGATTGGAACATTCCTGCCATCGAATCCGTGGGCGCATTGGCCCATTGGCTGCATCTCAGCGAAAGTGAACTGGAATGGTTTGCGGATCTCAAGGGTCTCGGTTCCAGGAGATGCGATCCCCGCCTCAGTCACTACCACTATCGGGTGTTATCGAAAAAGTCCGGCAGCATTCGGCTCATCGAAGCACCCAAGCCGCGCCTCAAAGAGATACAACGGCAGATACTCGCCGGGATTCTCAATTGCATTCCAGTTCATCCGGCCGTGCATGGGTTCCTCAAAGGGCATTCCATCAAGACCTTTGCCGCTCACCATGTCGGCAAGCGGGTTGTCTTGCGCATGGATTTGCAGGACTTTTTCCCCTCCTTCGCAGGGCCAAGGATTCAGGCCTTCTTTCGCACCGCCGGCTATCCCGAATCTGTCTCTGATCGGCTCGGCGGCCTGTGTACCAACGCAGCCGGGGTAACCGCCTGGAAGGAGGTGGAAAAGCCAGTAGACCCCGCGTTGCTGAGAGAAGCCCGGCAGCCTTTACGCGCGCCCCCACCTGCCTCAGGGCGCGCCTACATCGCCCGCGCTTGCCAATCTTTGTGCCTACCGCATCGATTGCCGCCTGAGCGCCATGGCGCAATCTGCCGGCGCTCGCTACACGCGCTACGCCGACGATCTTGCATTCTCTGGCGATGAAAGCTTCGACCGGTGCGCCGAGCGGTTTTCAACCTATGCGGCCGCCATCCTGCTCGAAGAGGGCTTTACGGTCCATCACCGCAAGACGCGCATCATGCGCCAAAGCACGCGCCAATACCTGGCCGGCATGGTTGCCAACCGCCATCTGAACGTGATTCGCGCGGACTTCGACCGCCTCAAGGCGATCCTCACCAACTGCGTCCGTTACGGACCGGAGAGCCAGAACCGTGACGCGCATCCCGCGTTTCAATCGCATCTGGAGGGCCGCGTCGGATTTGTGCAGATGATCAACCCCAAGAAGGGCATCCGGCTTCGCAGAATATTGGATCGGATTCAGTGGTAACTGTCTCTGAATCATCCTTTGCTTCGCGAATTGACCCGAAAGGATCTGCTCCTGTCTGACTCCCGCTCGACCGCGCGCTTCCGTCCCGTCAGCAACTCCTGCACACCGATACTGCCGCACACGATCCCGGTTACTCTGTCCACAACGGGCAACCAGCTCACGCCGCTCATGGCCATTTCTTCGGCAACAGCGCGGCAGGTTTCGTCGGAGTACGCGAGCAGCTCAGGCAAGGCTCCAGGCGGGCCGTGTTGTACCCCTTCGTCTTCAGTGCCGGGCAGCTCGGTCATCACCTCAGCCACACTGACCATCTCAAGTGGATCAACTCCATATTCACGTGAAAGGTGAAAGCCGCGGCGGCTCAGTTTTTCGGTCAGAATCGACCGCGGCATCACCAGGGATGTCACCAGGTACGATGCAATACACGCGAGCGCCAGCGGCAGCAGCGCCGGCAGCGCATGCGTCAGCTCAATTGAAAAGAGAATCGCGGTCAGCGGTACGCCCAGCGCGCCAGAGAGCATGGCTCCCATTCCCATCAGCGCCCAGAGCGCCTGAGTCTCGCCCGGCATGTGCGCCAATCGAGCCGCGGATTCCCCAAGCGCCGCTCCAATCATCAACAAGGGAGCCAGCACTCCGCCGGAAGTTCCAGAACTCAGTGAAAACGCCCACATCAACGACTTGGCAACAATCAGCCCAAGCAACAGCGCCACCGGTGCATTGCCCCGCAACAGTTCCGCAATATTGTCATAGCCCACCCCGAGTCCTCGCGGGAAAAAGATGCCGCCCGCTCCAATGCCGATGCCGCCAATCGCCGGCCACCACATCCAATGCACCCGTAGTCGGCCGCAAATGTGTTCAAAGCCGTCCTCCAGCCCATACATCAGCCGGCTCAGTCCCGCCGAAGCCAAGCCGACAAGGATTCCAAGCGGGGCCGCCATCAGCAGAGTCTGCGTCAAGTGCAGATCAGAGTGGAATTCGACAGGGAACAGCGGCCCCGCCCCAAGCCAGCCGATTCTCAGAGCCCCCGCCATCACACTGGCGGCGGCCACCGGTACCAGCGAGCGCGGCCGCCATTCAAAGAGCAGCAATTCCACTGCCAGCGCAATGGCCGCAAGAGGCGTGGCAAACGTTGCGGACATGCCGGCAGCCGCGCCGGCCACCAGCAGCGTGGTGCGCTCCGCATCGGTGAGCTTCAGCCACTGCGCAACCAGCGAACCAAAGGCTCCGCCGGTCATGATGATCGGTCCTTCCGCGCCAAACGGGCCACCCGATCCAATCGCGATTGCCGCTGAAATAGGCTTAAGCAAAGCCACCTTGGGATCGATGCGCGCGCCGCGCAACAGAATTGCCTCAATCGCTTCGGGGATTCCGTGTCCGCGAATCTTGTCGGACCCATAGTGAGCCATAATCCCTATCAGCAATCCGCCTAATACTGGGACCAGCGGCATGATCCACGGTGAGAGCGGCGATCCTGCGGGTCCAACCATCTCCAGGCTCAACCGGTGGTAATAGAAAGCGTTGGTCGCCAGCGCAATAGCATGCAACAAAAGCACGGCCAACCCCGCGGCCCCTGCGCCGATGATCAGAGCCAACCCTGTCAGCAGCCAGACCCGGTGATCCACGGTAAAGTCGCGCAATGCGGAGGGTCGCGATCTCATTGGAGCTCCGCGACGGAGTCACCGCGCAGATGCATGCCGATGTGCTCCATTGCCTGCGCCAACTTCGGCGCCAACTCGTTCAATTCGATTGCGTGATCCCCTGCCAGACGGCCCAAAACCTGCTTTCCTTTGCGTGTCACTCGCAAGATGGCTCTTCGTTTGTCGCACGGATCGGCTGTGCGCACAAGGTGGCCTTCGCGTTCTGACCGATCCACGAGTTCAACCACGCTGTTGTGTTTCAGCCCAAGCCGTTCGGCTGCGTAGGCGATGGTGACAGCCGTGCCCACAGAAGCGCCAGCCGCTTGTAGCAGGAGTTGGTGCTGCTGCGGTTGCAGTCCGGCGCCCAATGCCGCATTTTCGCTGAAATGAAGAAACTTGCGCAGTTCAAATCGGAAATCAGCCAGGGATCTGAGCAGCAGGTCATCGCCGTCCGCCGGTGCGTGTGCGTCCATAGATATATCGTTACACGATATATCTATGGACGCAAGTCCCCGTGCTATCTCACGGCTTGAAGGTCCGCAGTTTTACCGTTCCGGCGGCTTCTGGTTGTGCAACTGCCGCAGCGCCCGGTCCAGCTCCAGCTTTTGCTGGGTCAGCACGGCTAGCTCGGCATAGTCACCGCCGCGCTCGGTTTCGGCGATCAGCACGCGCAACTCGCGCTGGCGGCTCTCGATGGCCCGCTCGTGAATTTCCTGGATCGCGCTGTGTACCTCGCTCTCGGTGGGAGGCTTGGTCTCGGCCAGCAGCGCCTCGGCCAGCAAAGCCCGCTGCGCCTCGTCCTCGACCATATCCATAGGGTCGCGAGCCTGCCGCGCGGCCAGCGCCTGCATGGCCTTGAATGCGCCCAGGTGTTCAAACCACGTGGGCTGCTCAGCCAGAGCTTGCGCAGCCAGCCGCCGCGCGTTCTCGTCTTCGGGGTCGGTAATGGCCAGAGCGCGCAGCAGCACCCGCTCCACCTCGGTGAGCGTTGCGGCCCGCACCTCGATATGGTCGCGCCGCTTCAACGCGGCCTGGCGCAACTCCTCGCGCAGCACCACCGAGTCGATGCCCAGCTTTTGCGCGGCGTCGGCCGCAAACTGGTCGCGCGCCAGCTTCTCTGGCATCCGGCGAATATGCGGCAGCAGGTAGTTCATGGCCTTTACCTTCTGCTCCGCGCTGGCTCCAGGAAACATCTGCCGAGCCCGCTCGATCAAGAAATCGGCCTGGCTGCGAGCCCCGCGCAGCGCCGCCGTGTAAGCCTCCACGCCGCGCTCGCGGATGTAGCGGTCGGGGTCCAGTCCGCCATCGAGGGTGACCAGCTTGATGGTAAAACCCTCCTCCGTGAGCAGGGCGATGGATTTCTCCGCGGCATTCGAGCCGGCCGCGTCCGGATCGAAGTTTGCGAGAATCTGAGAAGTGTGGCGACGCAATAGAGCCACCTGCTGCTCCGTAAAAGCCGTGCCGCTCGTCGCGATCACGTTCTGAATCCCGCGCAGAAAAACCGAGATGCAATCCATCTGCCCTTCAACCAGCAGGGCAAACTCATGCTGGCGGATCGAGGCCTTCGCTTTGTCCAGATTAAACAGAACAAGACTCTTGCTATAAAGGGGCGTCTCTGGCGAGTTGATGTACTTCGCGCCCGCCTTGTCGCCGGTCTCCAGCGTGCGCGCCGTGAAGGCGATCACCCGCCCGCTCTCGTTGGCGATCGGGAACATTACCCTCTTGCGGAAGCGGTCGTAAATCGGACCCAGGCTGCCATCTCCTTGTTCCTTCGCGCTGAAAAGGCCAGAGGTCCGGAGTGTTTCATCGTCGGCCATGCCTCTCAGCCGGTCGCGCAGCGCGTTGAAACTGTCCGGCGCGTAGCCGATGCGAAAGGCCTTGATGCCTTCCGGCGTCAGCCCCCGCCCAGCCAAATACTCCCGCGCCACGGCCCCCTCTGGCGAGCGCAACTGCTCCTCAAACCATGCGGTCGCCGTCTCGTGCAGTTCCAGGAGCTTCGCTCTCTGGCGAGCTTCGGCAGCTTGCTCCGGGGAAGAGAACTCCCGCTTAGGCAGCGGAATCCCGCATTTCTGCGCCACGATCCGCACCGCCTCGGGAAACCCGACGTTCTCAATCTTGGCCACAAAGCTGAACACATCCCCCGAAGCCTGGCAGCCGAAGCAGTGGTAAAACTGCCGCACCGCATGAACCGAGAACGACGGCGACTTCTCCTTGTGAAATGGGCACAGGCCGGTGTAGTTCTGCGCCCCCGCCTTGCGCAGCCGGATGTACCCCTCGATCACCTTGACGATGTCGGCCTGCTGCTTGACGGTTTGGGCGAAGTCGCTCACGGGAGTGTCTGTATTGAGGATAAGGCAGCAGAGGTAAGTGCGCTGCGAATCGGTTGGAAAGCGCGGCGATTTCCGGGCGCTGTCGATCCCGCCGAGAATGGGTCAAAATTAACTACGTATCCAGAGGGGATGGAGCATAAGCTTTCTGCAGGAACCGAAGGCAAGATGATTGCGTACATTCGAAGCATGAAGCGCACAGCCTTGGGAGCGTCAATGTGTCTGGCGGCGGTTGCCTTGCCGGCTTCGGTGGCACAGAGCAACAAGCCGGCGATGGCCTCTGCGCAAACCGCGGCAACACAGCCGGCCATCGGCTTGAGGGTGCCGCTGCTCGCGGAGGGCTTGAAGCTTTCCGACTTCGCAGGCATGGAGCCGCGGCCGGAGTTGAAAGACAAACTGCTAAGGATCTCCGGCTTCATTCAGAATTCGCCGCGCGACGGACAACCAGGGGCCGAAGCGACCGAAGTTTGGCTGGGATACACAAAAAGCGCCTTTTATGTCGTCTTCATCTGTCATGATCGCCATCCAAGCGAGATTCGCGGCCATCTGGCTCGGCGCGAGAATCTCTTCAACGACGACAATGTTTCGGTACTCTTCGATCCCTTTCAAGATCACCGGAAAGGTGTCCTCTTCTCTGTGAATCCGGTGGGCGTGCAGGCCGACGCGGCGTGGAGCGAGACCAGCGGTCAGGATTACAGCTACGACCAGGTATGGGACTCTGAAGGGCAAGTGACGCCAGGCGGATGGATGGCGCTGATGGCAATCCCCTTTCGCAGCCTGCGTTTTCGCCCAAATGGCGCGGACTGGGGCGTGGTCTTCATGCGCAACTTCCCGCGCAACAGCGAGACGGACTTCTGGCCGCGCGTCGCCGCCAATGTCTCCGGCGTTCTCACCCAGGAAGGTACGCTGAAAGGCATCGAGGGTGTCACTGGTTCGCATAATGTGCAGATCGACCCGTATACGCTGGGGCAGAACGAGCGCGCGCTTGAGACTCTCGATCCGCTCAATCCCTATTTCAGTTCGCGTCATCTTGAAGCAACGGCAGGCGGCGAGGCCAAGGCGATTCTCAAGGACAGCATTGTCTTTGATGCGACAATCAATCCGGACTTCAGCGACGTGGAGTCGGACCAGCCGCAATTCACTGTCAATCAGCGCTACCCGGTCTATTTCCCCGAGCTGCGCCCGTTCTTTCTGGAAAATGCAAACTACTTTGCCACACCGATCACGCTTGTCAATACCCGCAATATCGTGCACCCGGAGTACGGCGCTCGTGTGACGGGAAAGCTGCACCATACCAATCTCGGCTTATTCTCCATCGACGATCGCGAGCCGGGGCAGACGGTTTCCAGCGGCGACCCGCTCTATGACAAGCGCGCAACCATTGCGGTAGGGCGGGTCTCCCAGGAGTTTGGAACGGGATCGAGCATCGGAGCAATCTATACCGACGAAGAGTTCGGCCAGGGCTGGAACCGCATCGGAGGCATTGATTTCACAGCGCGGATGAACAGCAAATGGACTGCGCAGGGGCAAATGGTGGAAAGCTCGACAAAAGGAACCGTCGACAGCGGACCGCCGCCCACCTATAGCGCCGGACCGGCCAGCGACTTTCAGTTGCAGCGCTCCGGACACGCGTTCAACCTACAGTCGAATTACCAGGATTTCAGCACCGGCTTCCAAACCCAGTTAGGCTTCATTCAGTCGTCTAACTTCCGCAACGGCCAGACTCACATGACCTATCAGTGGTTTCCGAAGCACAGCAAGCTTCAAAGCTTTGGGTTGGAAACCAACCAGAACGTAGCTTTCGATCACAACGGCAACCGCGTATTTCATTACTCGTCCTTCGACCCGTTCTGGCTGCTGCCGCGCAATATAGTCATCGTCCCGATCGTCGGCCAGAACTCCGACACAGTGGGGCCGACAAGCTATCCTCTGCTTACTCGGTACAAGAACTTCACGGAGAATTCTGGCGGGTTTGTCGCCAGAGGCGCACCGTTCCCCCAACTCAACTTCAACATCAACGCCTTCCGCAGCGGCAACGTGAACTATAACCCCGCAGCCGGCCAAACGCCTTCGCTCATGAATCAGGAAACAGCGCAAGTGCTGTTTAGCTTGCAGCCTCTCCGCCAACTAACGGACGATAACACCTATCTGCTGGACCGCGACCACTCAGTTGCGAACGGCGCGCTGGTCTATGAAACCCAGAAATTCCGCACCAAGATCAACTATCAGTTCACCAGGGCGCTCTCCGCTCGCGTGATTGCGGAGTACGACTCGACGCTGGCAAATCCCGCGGAAACATCGCTGTTGCGGACCAAGCAGGTCGCCACCGAGGCGCTCTTTACCTGGCTGCCGCACCCGGGCACCGCGATCTATATTGGCTACAACAACGATTTGCAGAACCTCGATCGCGCGCTCTGCAACCGTTTGCCAACCGGCGCCTGCGATCCCAACAATACAGTAGCTCCCCGATCGAATCTGTATTTGAACGATGGGCGGCAGATCTTCGTCAAGGCATCCTATTTATTCCGCTTTTGAGCCCCCACTGTATCTGTTGACGAGATAAGCGCCTTCGCGCCTCTCGATGCGGACGGGAGGTAACCTTTGCGAGTCAGGGCAAACGCATTTCAAAACATCTCCAAGAGCCTGAGTAAGAACTGGTCATCCCAGCCTGCGCGTTTGAATTTTCCGCGCAGGGAGCCTTTTGATCCCTCTTTCTGCATGGCGTTGAGGACCATGTGCCGCAGCACGGCCAAATTGTGCGCTCCATTTCCGGCCCGTGTTCGGTCCTGATCCTCGTTCATGACCACGTCCAATCGCCAGTGCAGGCGGTTTTCGATGCTCCAGTGTTGACGAGCCACCTCATTGAACCGCTCCGGCGTCAGTTCCGAACTGAGCAGGTAGTAAGCCGTCTCGGTGGTGGTTTTCTCCGCCGTTTCCCGTTTCCGCTCCACCTTGCCGATAGCTTTCAGGCCGGGCCATTGGTGCTGTTTCTGTAGCCAGTCAATCTCGGTGGAAACCGTCGCCGTGCGCGTCTCGATGCGTCCGTGATCGGCTTCGACAAGCGGCTGAGTGCGGCTGACTTTCAACTCCGAATCGTTGAGCAGCAGCACCACATCGTCGTGCAGCGTGCCTTGATTGGCTTTCAGCGCCAATGCATAGTCGCCCTCCCGCTCCACGATCTGCGCGGCGATCGCACGCTGGCAGTTCAGCGCATCGGCCGTTACGATGGCGCCTTTGAGGGTCAGCATCTTGAGCAGCTTGGGCACTGCGGCGATCTCGTTTGACTTGGCGTCGGTGGCGATCTGCGCCAGCACCATCCGCTGCCGGCATCCCCAGGCCGAGACCATGTGCAGCGCCGACTTGCCGCTGGCCCCATCAAACGAACGCCGCAACACCTTGCCGTCAATGGCCACCACGCCCTGTAACTGCTCTGCAAACTGCCCCATGAACCTCTGAAACGCTTCGCGAAACTGATCGGGGTCGAGGTCGCGAAACAAACGATTGAACGTATCGTGACTGGGAAGCCCGTTGGCCAGAGTGAGAAAGCCGCGCAAAAACGGTTCTTTGGCTTTGGCAAACAGCGCCATGTCCGTCGGGCCTTGCCCGCCGCACAATACACAACAGAGCGCCATGACCAGCAATTCGTGAAAGTCGTGCAGCCCCGCGTTGCCGTGCCGCGGATCCTCAAGCCCCTCCCAACACTCTACAAACTGCGCCAAACTCTCTTGCGAAAAACTCGAAGTTGTCATACAAACAACTTCAAGCCTGCGCAAGCCCAGGCAAAGTACCCTCAGTGGTTCAACCAATTTTCAAATGCGTTTGCCCTGCTTGGCGAGTGGATCCCTCTTTTTTCGAAAACGAAATTCCATTATAGGGGTATTTACTTGACGCCACCAACCCCAAGATATAGTGTTTTGGGCTATGGGCGAGGATTATCCGAAGACACTGCTGGAGTTGGAGCAGCGTTTTTGCACCGAAGACGCCTGTGTCGAATACCTCGCGGCATTGCGTTGGCCCGTTGGATGGGCCTGTCCACGGTGTGCGGGAGCCGACGGCTGGTCGATTCGGCGGACACGGTGGCTTTGCGGCCATTGCCGGTATGAGATGTCGGTCACAGCGGGAACGATTTTTCAGGACAGTCACGTACCTCTGACGATTTGGTTTAGGGCCATGTGGCAGATCACCAGCCAGAAGAACGGCATGAGCGCCTTGGGTTTACAGCGGGTTCTCGGCCTGGGCAGCTACAAGACGGCCTGGACGATGCTGCATAAGTTGCGCCGGGCTATGGTTCGCCCCGGCCGCGACCGGTTGGACGGCGTTGTCGAGGTGGACGAGGCCTACTGGGGCGGAGAGGAAACCGGCGCAATTGGCCGAGGGGCGGAGGAAAAGGCTCTGATTATCGTCGCTGCCGAAGAGGATGGAAAGGGCATCGGACGCATTCGTCTGCGCGTGATTCCAGACGCGTCCAGCGCGAGCCTGCACGGGTTCATTCGAGAGGCGATTGCGTCGGAAAGCACGGTCCGAACCGATGGCTGGAGAGGCTATTTCGGCTTGGATGGCTACGTTCATGACCGCCAGGTACAGAGCCATCAGGAGGAGGGAGAGCACTTGCTTCCGCGCGTCCACCGTGTGATCGCGCTGCTGAAAAGATGGCTTCTTGGCACCCATCAAGGCGCGATTGGACAGGAATATGTGGAGGCTTACCTGGATGAGTTCACCTTCCGATTCAACCGCCGCAAATCCAAATCTCGCGGCAAACTCTTCTATCGATTGGCTCAACAAGCCGTGCTGGTTGGTCCCGCCCCGTATGCAACCTTGGTCAAACCACAACCTGTTGTATCTGGTGGCGTCAAGTAAATACCCCTATTCCATTAAAATAGACGCCTATGACATTTCCGATCAAAGTCTGCGTTGTCTGCTCAGAAGAGTTTGAACTGAGACCGGACAAGCCCGGCTTTGCCAACCGCTGCCCAACATGCAGCGAACCGGAAGCGACTGCGGACTCCCTCGAAAAGCGGCACATGGACGCCATTGAGCGCAAAGCTGCCAAGGAAGCGGACGCGGCCAGGCGAAAGGCGATCCGCGATCTGCTCTACCGCAAAGACAGCTGACGGGGCGGCTACCTTGACGGATTAGCCGAGTCCATTCGACACCTGCGGTCACCCTACTCGTTTACCCTAGTCTTCAGGGAGAACGTGAACCCAACCATGCCTCATCCTCAAATCAAGTTCGGTACCGACGGCTGGCGCGGCCTAATCGCCGACGACTTTACCTTTGCCAATGTGCGCATCGCCGCCGAAGCCATTGCCGCTTACGTTCATGCCAAGGAGAATCCCGCGAAGGGCCTCTGCATCGGCTACGATACTCGCTTCGGGTCTAAGGCATTTGCGCGAGCCTGCGCCGAGGTTGTGGCGTCAACCGGGATTCCCGTCCAGCTGGCCGGCGGCATTACTCCCACCCCTGCCCTCAGCTTTGGCGTGCGCGGGCGCTCGGCGGCCGGCGGCATCATGATTACCTCCTCGCACAACCCCGCGGCATGGAACGGCGTGAAGTACAAGGGTTGGTACGGCGGATCGGGCAAGCCTTCGATGATTGTGGAGATCGAGTCGTATCTAGGGCAGCCGGCGCCACGCCCCGCGCAGCCCGCAACCATCGCGGAGGTCGATTTCCTGCCCGACTACCTCAAAGCCATCGAGAACTTTGCCGATCTGGACCTGATTGCAAAATCGGGAATGAAGTTCGCCATCGACTCGATGTACGGCGCCGGCGGGACAATCATCTCCGCCATCTTCACGCGCATCGGCGTGGCCCACGTGCAGATTCACGGCAACCCCGACCCGCTCTTTCCCGGCATCAACCCCGAGCCCATCGAGCCCCACATCCGCGCCCTGGGCGAGGCGGTGGTGGCGAATGGCTGCCACGCGGGCCTGTGCACCGACGGAGATGCGGACCGCATCGGCGCTACCGACGAGCACGGCGAGTTTGTCGATCCGCACAAGATCTTCTCGGTACTGCTGAGCTGGGTGCTCAAGTATAAGGGCTGGCCGGGAGCTGTAACGCGCGCCTTCAACACTACAAAAATGCTCGACCGTATCTGCAAAAAGCATGGCCGCGAACTGATCGAGCACGGCATCGGCTTCAAATATGTCGTTGACCTCATGCTGGAGCGGGAGATTGTGATGGGCGGCGAAGAGTCGGGCGGCATTGGCTTTCAGCGCCACTTGCCGGAGCGCGACGGCCTGCTCAATGCGCTGCTGCTGGCCAACGTGATGGCCCAGGAAGGCAAGACGCTGGGCCAGTTGGTCGCCGATCTCCAGGCCGAATATGGCGAGCACCAGTACGGCCGCATCGATCTGGCGCTAACGGACGAGATCAAGAACGGTGCCATCGCCCGCGCCCGCGCGCTCAAGACCGGCGACCCAGCTTTTGCCGGAATGCCCGTGTTGCGCCAGGAGAACCTGGACGGGGTGAAATTCTATCTTGACAATCCCGAGGCGAAGACCAAGCCCAACGCAGCCGAGACATGGATTCTGCTGCGCGCCAGCGGCACTGAGCCGCTGATGCGTATCTACACCGAGTCCTGCTCCAAGGGGTCAGTGGCGCGGCTACTGGAGTCGGCGCGGGAGTTTGCGCTCAGCGCATAGATTTCGCAATTCTACCGCCCCGTGCCCGCGCCACAAACTCCCGCACCTTGTCGGGGTCTTTGCGGCCCGGCGCGGCCTCCACGCCACTCACCGCATCCACGCCCCAGGGCCGCAGCGCGGCAATTGCTTCAGCCACATTTGCCGGATTCAACCCGCCGGCGGCAACGAGGCGCGCCCGCGTTTCAGTGTATTGGAAGAAAGCTTTGCTTGCCTGAGCCCAATCGAAAGTCACGCCAGTGCCGCCAACCGCCCCAGCCGTCCGCGAGTCCACCAAGACCGCATCCACATGGGGGTTCGCGGTATGCCGGGCAATCTCGTCCGCCGTCCGCTCGGCGGCGTCCACGCGAAAATGCACCACGCGCAATATCCTCACCGCCGGCCCAAGCCGCTTACGCAGCGTGGCGGGCAGCGCGGGGTCGGCCTCGAAGTGCAGTTGCACGCCGGTCAATCCGCACGTATTCGCAATCTCGCAAATCTCTTCCAGGCTGGCATCCACAAACACCCCGATCTTCTCCACTGCTGGCGGCAGTTGCGGTACAATCGCAGCCGCCTCAGCCGCCGTTACCCGCCGCGGACTGGGCGCAAACACAAACCCCACCGCATCTGCCCCAGCCTCAACTGCCAGCAGCGCATCCGCGAGCGAAGTGTTCCCGCAAATCTTGATCCAAATCGGCATCGGACTCACCGCACAATCGCCGTTCCCGCCAGCAAATCCGCCAGCGCCGCGCCGGGGTCGGCTTGCCGCATCAGGCTTTCGCCAATCAGGAAAGCGTCAAATCCAGCCGCCCGCAACTGCGTCAAATCCTCCGCAGTCGCCAGGCCGCTCTCCGCCACCCGCACCACGCTGGCCGGTATCCGCCCTGCCAGCTCCAGCGATGTTTCGAGGCTCACTTCAAAAGTCTTCAGGTTGCGGTTGTTCACGCCAATGGCGTCCGCGCCCGTATTCCCCAGCGTCTCCAGAACCCGGTCCAGCTCTTCCGCCGTATGCACCTCGACCAGCACGTCCAGTTCCATCCCTCGCGCCAGCGACGCAAAGCGCTTCAGCTCGGCATCGGTCAGCGCGGCCGCAATCAGCAATATCGCGTCCGCCCGGTGGGCAAGCGCCTCCGCAAACTGGTACTCGTCCACCATGAAATCCTTGCGCAGGCAAGGCAGCCCTACCGCATCCGACGCCAGCTCCAGATTGCGCAAGCTGCCCTGGAAATACGGCTCATCGGTCAGCACGGACAATGCCGCCGCTCCGCCCGCCTGGTAGCTCCGCGCCAGACGCTCCACATCGAAATCCGCGCGGATCAGCCCCTTCGAGGGCGACGCCTTTTTGATCTCCGCAATCACCGCCGGACCCATCGCCGCGTGCCGCCGCAACGCCGCCGCCCAGCCGCGTGGCTGGTGCGCCGCCGCCCGCCGCTCCAACTCGGCCAACGGCACGCGCGCCCGCGCCGCGGCTACACTAGCCCGCGTCGTGGCCAAAATCTTCTCAAGATGAGTGGAACGCTCTGTGGACATGCTCTGGCTAAAGTATAAGGGCGATGACCGCAGATTCCGTTGGCAGAATAACTGGCCGGGAAACCGGACACTACCCGGAACTATTTACGGCAGATTAGCGAGCCTGCCGTTGTAGTAGACGAAGCGGTCGGCCATCAGCGCCTTGGGTGAATAGCCTTCGAGATATGCCGTCTTGTCAAAGACGGTCACTGCTCTGGATAGCGGAAATGAAATTCCCGAAAGGCCGAGTACATAAACACCCGGGATGCGATTGCTCAGGTCGCCAGCAAGATTATCCGCCCATTTTTCCGCAATCTTGTCTTCTCCCATCATCTTCATCATCCCGTGGTACATGATCGTGCGCAGGAGGAGGCCGATGCCTCCGATCGGGTTCCAGAAGTGGGCCTCAATCCCGGCGGTCGAACAACCCAGGAGGTGGATCTGGCCGTTGACCATCATCTTGTTCTGGAGCATCCTTGCCAGGCCATCGACATCGTCGTCGCCGATCAGCCCAGGGGCGCCATGGGCATAGATGAGAATGATCTGGATCGAATGGTCTGGAAATGATGCGATCTTCGCCTTCCGCTCCGCGTAGGGCGCCGCGAATTCGATGGGCTTGCCGTCACTTCCGATGTATTTTCCTGTAATCCCAAACGCCATGCCGGAAATACTAACACACGCAAGCTATTACTCACCCGTCTCTGTTCTTGTCTCCGAGTATCGGCCAACTGGCGGCTCTGCCGGTTGAGTAGCAGCTACAGCTGGGCCGATTCAATGAAAGAAGACCAATAGTCGCCATAATTCCGCAGCAGCCATCTATTGACTTTTGCTGCAAATTGACTCTGAGTTGTTGAAAGGATTGGAGGCGCGGGCCGGGATCGAACCGGCGCATAAAGGTTTTGCAGACCTTACAGAGCCATTTATGCCGGTTTGCATCCGATGCGCTGCTCTTGCATTTTCAATGGGTTAAGGCTCTCTACTTCCAACGTGTGCAACTCCATCTAAACCGGCACCCGCTACAGTATCCGCTACAGTCACAGGCTGGCATTATTCATGCGGACCGCTCCAAGAGCGTAGCCCACGGCATTGCTCGATCACCGCATGAGCAAGC
>Ga0182016_10000209_pt1 | contig 72306 bp, 57 predicted proteins | sample 712S2MmetaG_FD_120491 | JGI IMG/M metagenome (GOLD analysis project Ga0182016, IMG submission 120491) | Permafrost microbial communities from Stordalen Mire, Sweden - 712S2M metaG | ecosystem: Environmental > Terrestrial > Soil > Wetlands > Permafrost | place: Sweden: Stordalen | collected...
CAGCTTCAACTCCACATCCTTCACCGGCGGAATCGTCGTGATGATGAAAATCACCAGCAACACAAACGCCAGATCCAGCAGCGGAGTGATGTTCAGCTCCGTCAGCGATTCGTGCGCCGTTTTGGAACACTTCTTCATCCTACGCCTTCAAGCCTTCCACAATGCGTCCGGCGAGAGCTTCGTTCGCGGACTTGATCTCCTCGGCCAGCGGACGGTTGTCCACATAGACGTGTTCAATCTGTGTCGCGTAGCGTGTGGCGAAGCCGTCCAGTTCCTGCGTGATGGCACGGATGGTGGTCACCATGAAGTTGTAGGCGAACATGGCCGGAATCGCAACCAGCAGGCCGGTGACGGTGGCCACCAGCGCGGCGGCCACGCCGGGAGCCATCGTCGTCAGGCTGGCGGAATTGTTTTCGGCGATGCTGGCGAACGTGGACATGACGCCCCAAACCGTTCCCAGCAAACCGATGAACGGGCCGCCGGCGACGGCCGTGGACAACACAATCATGCCTTTCTCCAAACCCATCGCCTCGGCCCCGGCGGCTTCTTCCAGCGTCACCCGCACCGCGTCAAATGACGCGATGCTGATCTTCGTCATCCGATCCCGCGCCAACACATCGGTGTGCTCGTTGGCAGCGCCTGGCGGTAAATTCGATGCGACCGGTTGGGGCCGGCCGGAAACTTCCACCGGCCGGTTTTTCAGATGGTAAGCCAGTTCGTCCGCGCCCCGGATATAAAGTTGATACGCCGGCGCCCCGTCAAACTCCTGGTTGGTGCGCTGGATGTCCAGCGGGTCGCGCGTCGAGGCGTAGGCTTCCAGAAACTTCCTGGTCGCGCCCCGCGCAATCAGCAGCTGCCGGAACTTGGTCAGGATGATCGTCCAGCTGAACAGCGAGAGCAGCAGCAGCACGATCACCGTGATCTTGCCCTCCGTCGTCGCGTTCTTGATTGCAAACACCGCCGCGTTCGCGGCCAGCATCGGTTCTATCGTCATCGTCATGGTTTTTCCTTAATTGGTCTTGGTTGGTAAAAGTATGGACTTGATCTGGCCTTTTAATTTGTATTGCGCCTCATTGTCGCTGCCGAAAGCGACGGCAGTCAGCAGGTGATCTGTGCCCATCGTTTGGCCGGTTAAATTGGCCGCAGGGCGGAGCCATTCTTCAGCAGGTTGGAAAGCCGGATGCTGCAAAAAAGATGTCTTTCAATTTTCATCAAGTTTAAGAGTGCACACAGATTGTAACAATTCGGGGTCGGACTTGTTACAAATCTGAAACAGAAAAAAAGGCAATCAACTTTTCACAAGCGGGCGTTGGCAAGCTGAATCATCTGCTTTTCCTCTGGCAAGAGTTTCCCGGTTTCGGCGAATGACAAACATGCTCTGGCCAAAGTCTTGTGTCCGGTTTCCGCCTGGATTACTCCATAATACGCGGCAATTGAAGGATTTTTTAAATATTCAGGATTCATGTTGCCCAATAATTTGAGGGCCTCATCCGATTTACCTTGCAACAGCAAGGAGTAGGAATATGTGGAAATAAAGAAAGGATCATTGGGGGAAGTCTCAAAGGCTTCTTTAGCCAAGCGGTAGGCCTTATCAATATCCGACTTCTGGAGCATGAGGAGACAGGCCAAATTATTTTTGAGATGGGGGTCGGTCGGATTGGCGGATTGGAGTTTTGAAAGTAAAACAACTAATTCACGGGTGTTGCCGTCGAGGTAGAGTTGGGAAGTCAGCTGGGCCACCGCCCATGTGGCTTTTGGAAATCTATCTATGATCTTGTTGAGCACTTCAATTCTTTCGGAATTCCAGCCCCAGACGCCGGTTACTCTGGCCAGTTCCGACAAACTGACAAGCCGGTCTTCAGCCAGCAGGAAGGCCTTCTGCCAGCAGCTTTCTGCTTCCACAGTCCTGCCCATAGAACGTTGCGCCAGTGACTTTAGGGCAAGTTGATAAAATTTTCCATCCCCCCAGTCTTCCAGGCTTACAAGTGCCAGCAACCCGCTCCAGTCTTTCAGGCTGATCTGGCAATCGGCAATAATGAAAGGAACCGGCAGGTTGGTTTGGATTTGTGGCGGCAGTGTCTGCAACCAGTTCAGGGCGGTGGCGGGATTTTCAGTTACCGCCAGGCTTCGCCCCAAGGCAAAGACGTCCCTTGGCGAACCAACTGCCGCCTTTTCAAGAGTTGCCCGCAACGAAGCATAGTCATCGCTGCTGGCTGCTTTCAGCAACTGTAAATAGGTTATTTTATCCTCGAAAGTTGCCGATGGATCATTGGCGATTTCCCTGGAATAAGTGATTGCGTCAGGCAAAGATTTGCATCTGCTTGCATCGGACAACAAAAGTTGAAGCGCAGGAATCCGGAAAGAAGCGTTGTTGGTCAACAGCGCAAGCGATGCGCGGCCGGCCTCTAAAATGGTTTGGTTGGTTGAAGAAAGATGAATGGTGGCAAGGTTCAGAACAGATGCATTATCACCAGGCTCAAGACGCAACGCTTCCAAATATTGTTTTTCCGCCTCAACTGCATCACCCTTGCCCCATGCCACCGCACCGGCAATTTTATGATATTCAGCAGTGGCTTTGAATTGGTCATCCACTCCGGCGAGCGCTTCGCTGGCAGATGCAAAATTCTTCATCTTGAATGCCGCCTTAGCCCACAAAAGGCGGTTGGTAACATTGTTTGGCTCGAGTTTTGTCACCTGAATCCGCCAGGAAAGCTCGTCTGGTGATCCGGTGTCTGAAAGCCTGTCCGCCACCATCCTGCTTGCTTCTGCACTCAGGGGGTTGATTTGGATCACCCGCTGCAGGCAAAGGTCGGCCGCCCGCCAGTCTTTCTTTTCAATGGATTGACCGGCCTGCAAAAGCAGGCGATGTTCTACAGTGTGTTTATAGAACTTTCGGCCATACCATCCGCCTGCGGCGACCAACAGCATTACCGCCAAAAAGATCAGTGTTTTTTTTACTAAACCATTCATAAAAGAATTGCGGTCAAACAGATCTCAAATATTTTGAAAGAGTTTGACCCGGTTGACTCGCGCCAATTTTTTGCCGACTCCCTACATTAACTCTAACTCCATTCTTAAATCATTGGCGGAAATTTCAAGCGACATTCTTATGACAATTATGACAAAACGGTTACGAATGAATTAACACTCGAGCGATCAATTGCCTTCTTTGCGAAAAAATATCTTCCCAGATTTGCCGGCAGAATTACCTGAAGGTGTTTCTGAACAGCGTAACGGATATTTCTGGCAACAGCCTCTATCTTGCCGCCAATTTACTTGTCAGTAGTTGAATGTTTTAGTGGGAACGCGGACAATATCGAAAGGTTCCAAATAAAAAAGTCTGGCGTCTTTTCCCTCAAACACACGTTTCAGGTTCAATTGATAGGCTTCCTGCCGGCCGTTCTTTACGCGAAGCACCCAGACATCCGATATTTTTGCCCGATCCGGGTCAAATCCACCGGCTTCCATAATCCCCTCAATCACAGTCATGGGACGTTCCATGGGAATGCGGCCAGGATGATTTACTGCGCCGATGATATAAACGCAGGATTCAGTTGAGACGATCCGCACAATAATCGGATCGTCTTTGGCCTGCGTTTTGTAAAGTTCGGTTAGCTGACCCTGTAATTGCAACACAGATTCACCTGCCGCCTTGACCTGGCCGACGCCTTGCAAGTTGAGCATTTTGTCCAAACCAATTTTTTGGGTAGTATTAAAATTGGTCGAATATTGGAAATTGATGCTCACAATATCTCCTTCCTGAAGACAGTTCGTTGAATAGTTTGGTGAGCCAGCGGCAAACACATCGTTATCAGAAGTTTTGCAACCCGCCAGCATGACGCAGGCAAAAGACAGCAGAACGACAGCCAAACAACCCAGAGTCAAGATTTTCCGGTTGACCGTCAATCGGCGGCAAAGGCGTTGATGCGCCTCATGAACTTGAATCAGATCCAATTTGATATTCATAAATCAATTTCACTCACGAACACATTTCAACAACTGGCTGGTTAAATAGAATCATAATAAACAGATAGTGACAGGCTGGCCAAGTAGCAAGCCACAAACAGTCCGGCAGCGCAGATTTTCCAGTTTCTTAACATACGGAAAAAGCAAGACAGCGGATAAAACCTGGAAAAAATCCATTTCTTGTGGGCGCAGGCGGCAACCTGACAGCCAATTAATTAGATGGTTAAAAGGCATATTGCAATTGCAGGCTCAAGGTATCCTGTTTATAGCTGTTGCCGTTGATGTTGGAATTTTTGTCCCAGAAGGAGTAAATCAAAGAGCCGGACAGATTTTTGGTGATTTGATAGGAAATAGAGGGGCTGATACCGTAGCGTTCGTAGTGTTCAAGATTGTTGAAGAAAAACTGGTTCGCCGGCTGCTGGCCTTTTTCATAGGACAGGTTAAGCCCCAGGTGCAGCCACGGCGTGGCGGACCAATTAACCCCGTAATTGACCGTCAATTGCTCGTTGTAGGCACTCCCCGAATTGATTCCCGCCGAAACGCTTCTTTGCGCCGACAGGGTTTGTGACACAAACTGGGTCAGTTGGTGGGTCAAATCCAGGCCGAAATAATACGAGTTGAGCGTGCTCGTCCGCTGCACCGGAGTGGCGTCGAACGAATAATAAGTCCATCCGCCCCGCAGGCTGTTGCTGATGGCTTTTGTCACCTGCCATTCAAAGTAAGGGCCCAAACTGTAACTGGTGTTGTTCGGCTGGATTTTTTGGATGTATTGGGTGATGCTCGTGCTGGCCTCCAATCCCAGTTGTGTTGCATTGGCAAAGCGCCATGCTCCTTGGGCGAAGAAGTAATCTGAGGCGCTGTTTAAATAGTCGTAGGCGGCGGCATCGGAGATGTTGTTGTTGTAGCTGTAACCTAGCTGAACGTGCCAATGCTCCGGCTGCAACTGCGCCCGCAGCCCGACGGTGTTGTCGAGGAGGGGAATTCCGGTCGTGTTGCTGACCGAGGCCACCGTGCTGACGCTCCGGGTGTAGCTGAACTGGTCAAAAAGGGTCAGCGTCCACTCATCCAGCAGAAAATTCCAATTGAGCACCGACCCGGGCGCAACATTCACATAATTATTAACCGGATGATACAGGTAGTAGTCGTAACCCAGCTGCGTGCTGAAATTAAGCTGGGATTGCTGAGTCGCCGGCCAGACCGCCCCCAAGTTCAGGCCGGCGTTCAGGATAGCATCCGATTGAGTGTCATTCTCGGAAAGATTGATGTTGTTGTTGTATTGAACCCCGGAAAAGGCACCCAAGGTGAGTTGCACCGGTCCGAGGTGGGGCTGAACTTGGGGTAATTCGGTCGGTGCATTGGCCTGTGTTTGCAGGATGGAATCGAATGAAAGGGCGCTTTGGAGCGCCTCTTGCGCACCGGAGGGTGTGCCCAATGCTCCGGCAAACAAGCAGCTAAATCCGAGTGGAACCCAGTTTCGGGGCAGCCGCAAGGCGGGCACGACATTCCGACGGCATGGTGTTGCCTGGCGGGCGCGGCTGGATTTTTTTTGCATGTTGTAATCAAACCTGCAACATCATTTCGGTAGATCACGGGCGGGTCATCCCAGCACGTTGCCCGACGCGGATGATAATTACCCCAACGCACGGGATGATGCAATGGATTAGTGAGCGGAACACCCGCTGACAGGACTAATAGGAGCTCCCTAACCAAAATTCCCAAAATACAATTCAATTCATCCCCAAGCTGTCACTGGATTGAAACATCCGGCCACGCCAAAAACACATCTCCACGGATAAGAAGGGAGTAATCACAGAAAAATTGGGATAACCGCCGCCCCACCATCTATGCCGCCATTCCTTCTCCGCCGCAGCCAGGCATCATCTAAGCTCTTCCTCACATTCAAATCTATTCCAGAGGAAGAATTGCCTTCCAGATTTCGCATTAGCAAGTTACGATTTGATGAATTAAACATCACAACCCCGCCAGGAATCACAAGCTTTTGAAATGCAATGGTTATTGATGTCAAATAACCGGATGTGAAAGTCTCAAAAACTGTAGTTTTTGGCATGCATTTCTGGTTTAATGCTCATGTGGTTAGGAAGAAGATTCTGACACGGAGCCGAAAGCTGAAATTTAATGGATGGATTCATTTTTTGAAATGACTGGTTGTTTTTTAATCAGAATGGAAGTTGGGTGGTGGTGGTGAGAAAACAACAAATAAATTAGAAACACCTAAATTAACTATGAAAAGACAATTATTACAGTTGATATTTATAGCAGCCGCCATGTGTGTGGCGGTGCAATCACAGGGGGCTATCGCTTTCAACCCGGTTGGGAGTCAAATTGTGCCAGGTGAACCATCGGGCAACGATGCGCTTTTCTTCACCCCGACCGCCGACATCACGGTCTCGGCGCTCGGCTACTTCAACAATCCCACGGTAAGTTATCCCCACACAGTAGGTCTGTATGAGGTGACATCGGTAGTTGGAAATCCGACTGACTATAGTGGAACAGTTTCTGGTGTTTCTGGCTCAACAACACTAACATCAATTTCAGGAAATCTGCTCGCGAGTTCGAGTGTTACTGGCACCGGAGGATCCGCCGCGGGCGACTTTTACTACAATGCAATCGCGCCGGTAACGCTGAAAGCAGGTCAGTTGTATGCCGTTGATGGCTACTATGCTGGGGCACCGGACGCGGGCGTTTACGCTACGGGTGGTGTGGGTGCCAACCCCTTGATTAATTATAGTTACTACCTATGGGATTATGCGTCCACCGGACCCGAGCTTCCCCTTAACACATATGCACCCGCAATCTTGGGCCCGAACTTTGAGTTCAGTGTTGCTCCCGAACCCGGCACCTACGGCGTGCTCGCCGGGGTTGGATTGCTCGCGGTTTCGCTCCGCAACAAGTTCAGCCGCAAACAAGCCTAATTGTATCTGAAGTAAAAACGCGCCAGTGGTCCGTGTGGATCGCTGGCGCGTTTACTTTGCCGGCGGGGGCTTTTTTGGTTCGCACAGAAAATCCAGTAAACTATCGGCTTTACTTTGTAACAGGCTTGATTAAGGTAGCGTCGTGAAATCGTTGTTTCAGTTCACGCTGGCGTTGTTTATAGTTACTTCGACTGTAGTGCCGGCATCGTCCGCCTTGTCATCTTTCTATGTTTTTGGCGACGCACTTTCCGCTACGGCAGATACTGCAAATTCCCCAGGTCCACCTCTGTATGATGGATATCGCTGGTCCAATGGCCGGGTCTGGGTTGAGGTGCTGGCGCAGTTACAGGGTATACCCATCTACAACAATTCCTACTTTGACCATAACAGTTCGATCACGGTGGTGGATGTAAAAAGTTTTTCTGCACCACCGAATGTGGCGAATGATCTCTTTGCTGTCTGGGTCTGCAATGCCGACACTTTTGATGCCGCATCCACTGTGGTAAATGATAACAACCAAAATCCCGCCCATTTATTGAACGAGTTTATCAGCGCCAACATGGCGTCCCAAATCAATCATTTCCAAATCATCACCAATCTTTATGCCAAGGGCGTTCGCAATCTGATCATGCCGAACGCCGTGGATATTTCCACAATTCCAGCTTACAATCTAGGCAACGCAACGGCGGTTCTGCATGCCGGATGCATTGACTATAATGCCCGGTTTGTTACCACCATCAATCAGGCCAAAGCCGCATGTCCGAGTCTGAATATCTACACTCCGGATTATTACACGCTGCTGAACAATGTGCTGACGAATGCGGCTTACTATGGCTTGACCAACGCCAAATCCGGTGGATATAGCATTGATGCATTGGATGATCTTTATGCAAACGCACCGGTCAATCTAAATGGTGCGGGAACCAATTACATTTTTTGGGATCCCAAAGACCCGACCGCCAAACTCCATGCAGTAATGGCCAATGTCGCCCAACAGCTCATCTCACCGCCGGTGCAGGTCGGCAATATCATTCCGTTTGCCGGCGGTAGGCGGTGGGATGTGGTTCATTATCCGGCCGGGGTCGGCGGTTTGGCGAATGCCACCACCCATCTGACGCCCACAAACTGGACCGACAGGCTCTCCATCGTCGGCAGCAACACGGCACCAATGCTTGTTGTCCCGACTTCCAGACCGTAGCCATTTTACCGGCTTGCCTTACTCGCAGTCGTGCATGCTAAAAAGAATCATCGGTATCCGTTGCTAAAATTCATCCTGATCTTTGGCGTGTTAACGTTGCTGTTCTGGGAGCTTTCCTTCACGCAAACATTCAACGCGCTGGTGATGTCTCCGTGCGCGGCGGTGACGGCGAATCTGTCTTTTTTTCTTCTAAAGGCGCTGGGCCAGTCGGTGACTCTGTCCCACACGATAATAAGTTCGACCTGTGTTTCACTGGAGATCACGGATAACTGCAACGGGATATACCCGGCCTGGTATTTTATCGCCGCAGTTATTTCATTTCCGGCGGCATTGGCGCGAAAGCTTCCCGCGATTTTATTGGGTGCGCCGCTTTTGCTCGCCGTCAACGTGGTTCGGATCGTGACCCTCTATTTTGTGAAGTTAACCGGGCCGGCCTGGTTTGACCTGGTGCATCTTCAAGTGTGGCCGGCATTATTCATCCTGGTGACGGTATGCGCCTGGTGGTTCTGGCTGCATTGGCTGGTTCGTCATCATCAACGGGAACCCCGTGCCTGACTGCAAACCCATTCTGCTTTTCTGCTGCCGGTTCGCCCTGGTCTATGGCTTGCTGATTGCTCCCTGGCCGGGATTGGACGCGGCTTATGGCCGGTTTTTTCGCGAAGTTGGAAACCTGATTTTTTCCAGAACAAACCCGCGCCACTTCGTCATCTTCGAGACCGGTGATTCGGCTATTAATGCGGCCAGGCAGACAAAAGTCCTGGCGGGCGACCGGAACCTGCTGGATGCGCATGGCTACGGGCCCATGAAGCAGATGGATTTGGACACGCGTTTAATGAGTTTTGTGCCGGCCGCGCTCATCATCGCGCTAATTCTGGCAACGCCGCTTCCTTGGAGGAGGCGTGTCTGGGCGCTATTGTGGGGTCTGATCTGCCTTTATGGCTTCGACTGTTTGCAGATCGCCATCTGGCTATTGCAGGAGCCTGACAACAGTCCAAGCGGGCTCGCACTCGTAGATCTTCCTCCTTTCGCCCGGGTGACAGTGAACCATTTGCTCGACATCCTCTTGGACAAAATGGACATGATTGGATTTGTGCCAATCGTGATTTGGATTTTGGTGACCTTTCGTCAGCGCGACCTGGCAAAGCTTTTGAGTAATAATACCGCAAAAACGACTTCAAACGGGTCGCAGGCTGGGAGTCAGACTTGAATGGCGCTGCATTATACATTCCGGATACAACTTCCGATGCAACTGCCCCTCGAAAACCACCGTGTCTGAAATCTGAACTTCACCCGCCATGTGCCTGCGCTGTTTAGCGAAGGCCGTCATCTTCCTACCGGGTCGGGACGTTCAAAAACGGAACGTCATATCCACCTGGAAGATATTGTAGCTGTTGACGGGATTCATCGCAGAAATATCGGGGCTGCTGCCGCCGGTGCCCAGCTTGTCATTGATACGGGTGGCATAACCATACCGGACAGTGCCGATCACATTGTTGGCAAAGCCGTAAGCGAAGGCGGCATAGACGCCTTGCAAGTTCTCCGCCGCGTTGAAGAAATCGGTGTCAATGAGGTTGGGATCCAAGGCATACTGTTCAACATGCTGCCAGTAGGTGCGGAACTCCCAGGCGTGTCGCGATGAAACGCTGCCGTTCACCAGACCCAGACAGTCCTTGCTGCCAACCGCAACCCCCGCCTGATAGGCCGTGATGTCATGTGTCTGCGGGGAGGCAATAGGAGAGATGAAGGAGGTGGCATAGGGTGAACTGCTGCCTTGGAGAACTTCCCAAGCGGCGGTCGCCCGATCGCCACCCTGAAGGTTCTGGGCATAATCTCCAAACACGCGCAGGCTCAACTGGTCAAGCTGGATGTTGAGTTCGGCGGGAATTTCCAGCACGAGCAGGTTGTTGATGCCGGTCTGGTTGGCGGCAAAGCCGTTGTAACTGGGCTGCCCTCCAGCCGGATAATTATAATATCCACCCTTTTGGCCCGTAGCGGTGAGGGTGGTGCCCTGACCCACATAGGTGTCGTTGTAGCCGGGGGTAACCGAGGTTGTGCTGCCAGTGGTGTTCACCCCGGAACCTGTATAATTGTAAATGACCGGGGCCACTTTCAGGGATATTTTTTTGGTGAGGTGATAATTCACCCCTCCCTGCCAGGCCATCAGAAACGGCGTATAGGAGCTATTCCAGTTGTAACCGTAGCCGGGGGCGGAGGACTGCGGGCTGGTGTCCTGATAGATGAACTGGCCGAACGTGGCGAAAAAATCCGCCTCACCCACCGTGTATTTGAAGCGTTCCGCCGCGCCTTCCGGATTGATGCTCCCGCTCCAGACCATGGTCGTCGTAAAAATGGGATTGGGCATCTTGCCCAGGGTCACGTCCACCCAGTTCTCCGGCTTCCAGCCCAGATACACCTGGCCCACCTCGATGGCGGCGGAGCCGCTTTCGTTTTTGTTGAACGGCCCGCTGCCGGAGGAGGTGCCGAAGGTCACAAACGAGGAACGCGGATTTTGGGAGGTTTCCAACCGGAAGCCATAATAAAAATCGTCAAACACCTCGCCTCGCAAACCAACCCGTATCGCGTAACGATACCGTTGCGAAGTGATGCTGCCATCGCTGGGATCGGTGACCGTGCGGCTTTCATAACGCAGGCGGATGTCGCCAAACAATTCAACGCTTTTGATGCCCTTATCGTCACTGATCTTCCATTTTGAAAGGTCGTAGCGGGCCATTTCATTGGTTCGGATGGCTTCCGACTCCGCTTTAACCTTGGCCGCCTCACCTTCGGTGATCAAGCCTTTTTCCAGCATCAAATCAAGAATGGGATCGGCCGGGTTAGGAGCCGGGTTGGGCGCGGTCGCATCCGCCCCAAACCCCCGCCCCGCCGGGCTTAAAGCCCAGATCAGGGAAATTACCCACAGCCAGCGACATGAAACCAGTCTGCCACGCAGATTAAAACTGTGCATTTGTGGGGAAACAAAGCCGCCTAATTTTTCCATCGTCAAACACTAAAAATAATACGTCACGGTTTGATGTCTTCACGGTTACGTTATGGTTACGAAAGCTTGAAAACATCACGGCCACATTAACTCGGTCTGGGAAAACCAGCTTTTAAAATTGGGCACCAGATGATTAGGGATTGGCTCGCGGAATGAATTTTTCGGGAGATGGCTTATTGGAAATGATTTGCATGTTGCTGCTTGGATTCTTCCCGACCAAAACCTGAAAAACAGCCTCACGCAATTCATCCCGGAAAAATGGTTTTGGGAGCAAGAAATCCACATCTCCCTGCGCCTTGCCAAAAGCGTTGAATTCCTCCGCAAAGGCCGTGACCATGATGACATGCTGGCCCGGCCGGCGTTCCTTGATGTGGGCGGCCAATTGGTCGCCCTTCATTCCCGGCATGAAAAAATCCGTGATGATCAAGTCGAACTGGTGTTGTTCCAGCAGGGCCAGCGCGGCTTCGCCGTTGTCAACCGTTTGAACTACATGCCCGTCAAACTGAAGCAACAGCTTGATGGCTCCGCTCACAGTGGGCTCATCGTCCACCACCAAAATCTGACATCCCTGATTTCTTGATTTTTTCATTTCACCTACCCTCCCCCGAACGAACAATCTACGCAGACTATGCTGCACGTCTGGCATTTCAAGTTACAAGCAGGTAAAATAATATAACCTGTGGTTTTCCTCCCTGTCTCCAGTATTGCAGTTGACGACCCTGCAACCGCGATCTTTCGCTGCGAGTATTGTTACAAATACGTGCCAATATGCTTTTGAGTTGTATTGACATGGGAACAGGGCGTAATAAATGGATCAACAATCGGTTTGACCGGATCAGCAGAACCAACCACGATGACAAATGAAAACCCGACTCCATAATCTGTTGACCGGTCTGACAGTGCTGGCATGGCTGTATCAGGCGACCGCCCAGGAGTCGCGGTTTTTTCGGATTTCCGGCCCGGCGGCAACCAGCATTACTGCGTTCAATACCGATGGCACGATGGTCTGGAGCAACACGCAGCAGGCCGGAAATTATATCATACAGACCGTGGCCAGTCTGCCCGGTGGCACCAATTGGGTGTGTTATGTCCAGGTTCCCGGGGTTGCCGGCTTGAACACCAACGTGGTGGTTAGTTTCAACCCGCCCGCCGGCATGACCCTCATTCCGGCGGAATCATTTACGATGGGGGATGCTTTGGATAAAGAAACGGATGCCGTCCCCGTGGGCGTCACGGTGTCGGCATTTTTCATGGACGTGAACCTCGTGAGTTACGGCCAATGGCAGTCGGTGCATGATTGGGCCATAAACCATGGATACGGATTTTCCCATGCCGGGGCGGGCGAGGCGGCGAATCACCCGGTGCAGACGGTGGATTGGTTTGACTGCGTGAAGTGGAGCAATGCACGGTCACAGATGGAAGGTTTGACCCCGGCATATTACTCGGATGCGGGTTTGACGAAATGGTTTACGAATGGGGAACAGGCAGTTTATGTGAACTGGACCAATCATGGCTATCGGCTGCCGACCGAGGCGGAGTGGGAGAAGGCGGCGCGGGGCGGATTGATAGGGCAACGTTTTCCCTGGGGGAACTTAATCAGTGAAAGCCAGGCCAACTACGAGGGCAACACCAACGGTTTTAGCTACGATTTGGGGCCCAGCGGTTACAATACAACCTACGCGGGCGGGCAATACCCCCCTTACACGAGTCCGGTGGGATCCTTCGCGGCGAACGGTTACGGGCTATACGACATGGCGGGGAATGCCTATGAATGGTGTTGGGACTGGTATGGAACACCGTATACCGGAGGCAACGACCCGCATGGGCCGGTTAATGGCGGCAACCGGGTTTTACGGGGCGGCAGTTGGGCTGGCTACGCAAATCATGTGCGTTGTGCCTATCGTTCTGCCGGCCTCAACCAGACCAATACCGGCAGTGCCGTCGGGTTTCGTTGTTTGAGGGGATATTAACTTTGTTCCGCGAGTTTGTTTTTGCCTGCCGGATGAAGGCAGGAAAGCGCCGGCAAGATTTGCGGAACCGCAGTCAGAACCGCCGACAAAGGGTGGGGAACGGCTCCGCCTGGCATTTTCCGGTCGAACCCAAAAACCGCAGCTCCATTGCCGCAAAAAAGCGCAAAAGGCGCAGAAACACTGACGCCGATCACGGTTTTGAAGCGGAATTCACCTCCACCCGGCAGGGGAAGCAAATCTTGGCACATGGGGAACGTCGCCTTCTGGCGGCAGCAACCGGAAAATGAACCATCTGCCGCCTCAAGGCGGCGTTCCGATTAACACGCTCTATTGCCAATGTTGTAATTGTTATTGTTTTAACTGCATAGCGCCGCCATACGGCCATTCCCATTGCGGAATTTAGGTTGAAAAATATAAAGTGACCAAAAATTGGTCTCGGTGTCCTAAATTTGGGGCCGATTGGAGCCGAAATTGTGTGACTTTAGGGTTACACGTCACCCCAAAAAATGGTTTGAGGATTTATAAAACCATAAATCACTTTTATTGAGCCACATAAATAAAAATCCGCAGGTCGCAAAACAGGCTCATCATGTCCTTGGAGATGATGTTTTATTTGCAGGTTTACTTTAGAGTTTGCATCACTGAACCACTGTTGTGGGACAGTAATAGGAATAAAAACTAAAAAAACAAACAACGATTAACAAAATGAAAAACTTATACAAATCAGCACTGCTGGCCGCCCTCGGCCTGGCCAGTGTGACGGCAGTTCAGGCCGCCAGCTACAATGGCGACATCATCATTGGATTCACGTCCACTTCCGGCAACGACCTGTTCGCGGATCTGGGAACAGTTGCCAATCTCACCGATGGTGAGAATTTCGCGATTAGCGGCCTCTCGGCTTATACCTTGGGCACCGTGGACTGGGCGGCTTTTGCCACCACGCCGCAAAGCGGAGCTCCCAGAGACAGCTATACCACCGCATCAACTCCGGTCGCGATCAATGGTGTCACAGGTTGGGGAAATTATAATACCGCTTTGAAAAACATGACTTTAGCGTTCTCCTCCTTGAGCCAGGGTCAAACCGCAACGATTGCTGCTTCCAGCCAGAACAGCATGTATTCACAAACCATCAATTCGACCTTGTCGGGGCAGTATTACAACGTCATCGGCGCGACGGCATCCACTCCGGTGGTCACGTCTGGCTTGCAGACGGCTGATTTTTATCAAGTCATTGATAATGGTTCGGCTCCGACGCTGTTCGGCACCTTCACCCTGAATGCCAATGACTCGGTGACGTTCAACACGGTTGCCGTGCCGGAACCCACCACCTATGGTTTCCTCGCCGGCGCGGGTGTGCTGGCCCTGTCGCTCCGCAACCAGTTCCGCCGCAAACAAGCTTAATCGCCCTTGTCCCGCTTAAATAAAAAACACAACAACCAAAAAACTGAAATAATATAATAATAATATGAAAATGAACAAATCCATTCTGGCCCTCGCGCTCGGTTTGAGCGTGGCCGGCGCTGTCAATGCCGGAACCGTTTACATCACCGGCTCCACGGCCGCCCGCAGCGTCGTTTATACGACGTTGGCAACAGCCGGCTCGGTGTTTAGCTCCGCGCCGACCATCACCACCTATGGCAGCGCCAGTGCCAGCGGTGCCACCTATATGATCTTCTCCGGCACTCTGGTGGGTGGCGGTGCATCCGTTGTTGACTGCCTCTGGAGCGGTTCGGAAGCGGGCCTCTCGGATGTTGCCACGCCAAACAATGAAACCTTCGCCGACCCGGCTTTCGCCAATGGTGCTGTTAACACTGCTTCGCCTACTCACACCGTGGCCGCACAGGTGAATCTGGCCATGGCTGACAATGCACAGGGTTATTCACGCACCCCCACCCCGGCGGTTTCGGGAACTTTTGTGGGCGTGATTCCCTTCGACTGGGTTCGTAACAACGGTAATTTCACCGGTGGCAATGTCACTGACATCCAAATCCGGGCGGCTTTGGGCGGTTTGTGCCCGCTGGCCTTCTTCTCCGGCAATGCGGCGGACACCACCAGCTATGTTTATGTATCGGGTCGTGATTCAAGTTCCGGCACCCGGGTGAATGCGTTTGGCGATTCCGGGTTCGGCATCTTGAGCGCCCCGGTTCAAGTTGAAGTCAACGCTTCAGGCGTAATGCAGCAGGATCCGGCAAACCCTGGCGTCTATGGTGATGACTTCGGTTTCTCCAGCGGCGGCACCTTGGCTGGAACCTTGGGTTCATCCACCACCGCAGCGAGTGGCAACATTGATCAGGTCAACGGTGGCAATGGTTTCTCGGTGATCGCTTACTTGGGCGTTGCCGACGCCAACACAGCGCATACCGCCGGTGGCACTATTCTGACCTACAACGGCGTCGCTGAATCCGCTGCGGCCATCGCAGAAGGTGCCTATACCTTCTGGGGCAATGAATACATCTATAAGGCCACCGTTGGAAACAATGCCGAAATCAACCTGGTTGACACCCGTATTGTAAACAACATCGGCACCTACGCCGACGGCGTCAAGCTGATCTCCATTGCCAACATGCATGCCACGCGCAATGGACCGACCAGCGATCCGTATCACAACTAAACTAAAATAAGGTTCCTCGATTCAAGCCGGTGTGGACTTCAAGTTCACACCGGCTTTTCGATTTGAAGGTGCAACTTGAACCCAAATTCCGGGAACTGATCGAATCCGCAACAACTTCCGCGAAGGCTTGGCTGGCGCGCGGCAGTTTTTTGAACTTTGAACCTGGAAAACGCAGTTCAACCACGGATGAACACGGATAAACACGGATTTCCGGCCGCGTGTTTTATTCACCCTCCGGATAAACCACTGCTTTTCTGCAAGTGCTTGGTATCCGTGTCCACCCGTGGTTTACGATGGCTTCGTTCCATTCCAACTGCGGTCTTTAGGTTGAACGTCCGGTAAAAAATGGTTACCGGGCGATGGGCGGGCACTTTCTTTTCAGAATTTTGCTTATGCCCGAAGAATCCATCGCCCGGTCTGCGTCTGGACGAGGCCAGCCGCAAATCAGTTCCTCACCCGGCCTTGCCGGACGGGTGAGGGTTGATGGATTTTCAAGTGGACATGAGGCTCATGACCGTGCTCCACGGACTGTAGTTGGTGGAACCGCCGATGGCCTGGATGCGGGCGGAATACACCGTGCCCGCAACCGTGCTGGGGATGAGGATGTTTCGCGTGTTGGGGAAAATGCCCAGGTCAATCATGGCACCGCTGCCGGTGGCATATTGCACATGATATGACTTGGCGTTGGGCACCGCCGTCAGATTGATGCCCAACTGGCCGGGCACCGAATTGTCCAGCGTGAACTCCGGCTGGGGCAGCGGCGTCTGCGGACTTCTTCCCGGAATGATGATGTCAAAACCCGAGGACAGCACATCGGATTCTTTGGTCAGCCCAAGGCTCTGGATGTAGCCGGCGATCTGCCTTAAAGCCACGATTACCGCGTCCGTCGCCTCGCTCAACGCGGCGGTGTCCTTGGGTCCGCCCACCCGGGACGCCGCGAGGCTGGTTTGAAACGTCGTCACCAGCACCTGCAAGTCGGCATATTTGACCGGCAGGTCGGGGAACAACGGATTGTTTTTAAGACAGACCAGCAGCAGGATGAGAAAACTGTTGAGCTGGTCTATGGGGAACGTCGCAAAATTTAATGCGACACGGATAACTGATTTTTTCATAGGTCGTAATGTTGTTACTTCCTGAAAAAAACAACCGGCCAAGCCACAAGGTCCAACCGATCGAAGCAGAAAATAAACAAGCACGTCTTATGCCAGGTTCAAACGACTGTCCGTGGCGCGCTGGAACTGATAATCCGCCGCAAAACCGGCCGCCGCATTAGCGGGACACACAAACCCGGTGTTGCCGGCCTTAAACCGGTGGCGCAGCGCACCCTGAAAAGCCGCAAAACACAAGGTAAAGCTGACATCTCACTTGGTAAAGTTGACGGCTCAAAAAGAATCCGGCCCGGCTCACGAAGCAAATCCGCCAACTCGCTTCGATGAGCGGACAAACCCATGATCTGCCATCGCAAACCACGAAGCCTCCCTCATTCCCCAAGACGATTTACCTTCTACTCAAAAGGCTTTGGCAGCAACTCACAGTGATTGCGCAACGGCTCACTGTGATGGCCGCAAAAACAAAATGCTTTCGTCCGCCGGGAAGAGATTTTGGAACGGTTCAAAGTGAAGGGGCAACGGCAACAAAAGCAAATCCGGCGCAGACAAATTGCTTCCCAATAACAACCGTTTGGTTTGCGGACTTTAACGGCCAAAAAGTGTCCTGCTGGCCCTGAAAAAGACAAAAGTGTCCCGTGTTTTGTCTTACAAGAGGACAGAATATGCGAGCGGCAGAGCCGGCCGGCGATGCTGGGTGGAAGAAATGGGATAAATGGATTGCCATCGACAACAACGAAGACGGCTATGACGTTCCATCCATCGTCGCCGCCTGAAGGCGGCATTCCCCATGTGCCAAGATTAAATTTTGCTGCCATCGCTCAAAATTTCGGCCGGGTTCCAATTTTGCGTCCCACCGGCTTGACGGTCGGCAGTAAGGGGAATAAAATTCAGCGAGATTGCCGGTCATGAAAACCATTTTGAAAATCTCAATTTTAATGAACCTCGTTCTGGTTTTCGGATTGGGGTTGATGTGGTCGCGGCAGAACCGGGAGCTGGCCGTCGGCACGGCGGCAGTGACGAACACCCCGGCCCCGGCGGTGGTGACGGCAGTTCCGCCGGTGGTTGAGCGGCAGACCGGATTGCCGCCGTTCCACTGGAGCCAGTTGGAATCCGCCGATTACCGCACTTATGTCAATAATCTGCGCGCCAGCGGCTGCCCGGCAACGACGCTGCGGGCGATTGTGGTGGCGGACATTGCCCGGCGTTACAGCGGGAAGTATTTGGCACTGGAGCAGCAGTTGGCGGATCTGGCGAGCAATTCCTGGTCGGTCCAAATTGCGTCCTTCAACGTGCAGCAGTCACTGCAAGCCCGGTTGCAGAAACTGCCCGACGCGGAAGCCGCAGAGATAGCGGACATGCTGGGGTATAAATCCGCCCCGGCGGTGGTGGCCGAGGTGGTGGCGGCGCTGCCGGCCCGGAAAACCCGGCCGATCCCGCAGAACCAGCCCATTGTCATGCCGATGGTTCTTCGGGACGCCGATTTAAGCAGCGTGAAACTGAACGACCCCGAGCTTCAGGCCATTAACGACCTGCGCCAGAGGTTTTGGGATCAGGTAGGCGGTCAGAATCAGGACACGAACGACCCGGCCTTCCAGCAGCGCTGGCGTCAGGCCCAGCCCGAAGCGGACAACCTTCTCAAGGGGATGCTCGGGCTCCGCACCTATCAGCAATATGAGATGGCCGCCGCCAACGCGGGCAACCCGGTCAACCCCTGACGCAAAGCTTCAATTTCCGAAGGATATTTCCGGATGATAATTATGTGAAAGGGCTGATGCCGGCGGCGGGAGTTTTGAATTTGGCCTGCCAAACAATCACCAAGCTGGCGGCAGCCAAGCCGGGTGCTTTCCCTTGTCCCTTTACTCTTTTCCAATTTTTTTTGGATGATCCTTCAGGAAGTCGTTGGCCCGCTGAACCGCGGCGGCGGTCTGTTCCGGGGTCATGGGCTGTTTGGTGAGCGGATCCGCGCCATTCAACAGCTTCAGGTAATGGTCGGCGATACCTTCCCCATTTTGGGCCGCCAGATAAAACCACTTGTAGGCCTCCACCGGATCGGACTTCACCCCGAAGCCTGCGAAATACATCCTTCCGAGATTCATCTGCCCCCGGGCGTCGCCTTTTTCGGCCGCTTCACGGTAATAATTCACCGCCCTGGCCAGATTGGCGGCACCATCCGAACCGGCAGATTGCTGTTCGTAGATGAAACCCAGGGAATTGAGCGCGTCAAGCCGGCCCTGGGCGACCGCCTTTTCAAACCAAACGGCGGCGGCCTGGCGGTCCACCTGGATGCCGCCCGAACCATTGAGATAGATATCGCCCAAGGCGAGCAAGGCATCCGGCTGGTTTTGCGCAGCCGCCTTTTGATACCACTGGAGGCCTTCCATGATGTTCGTGGGCACCCCGCGTCCTTCCAGCAAGCTCCGGCCCAGGCTGTATTCCGCCAAGGCATCGCCCTGCTCCGCCGCCCGGCGATACCAGCGGGCCGCCTCGGCATAGTCCTGTTTCACACCCCGGCCACGGGCATAAAAGGCACCCAGATCGTTTTGAGCCGCCGCCAGCCCCTGTTCGGCCGCCTGACGCATGTATTCCGCCGCCTGCACAAAATCCCGTGGCACGCCCGTGCCTTTGGCATAACATCTGGCCAAAAAATATTCGGCGGGCGCGTCATTATTGGTTGCCGCCGCCCGCGCCGATTCCAACGTAAACTCGGCCCCGGCCCGGGCGGGCGGGGCGGGAAGCAAGATGAGCACTGTCACATAAGCTAGAAGGCCGGCCACGCGCAGGCCAGTAAAGGAACGAAGGTCTTGAGGCTGTTTCCAATTCATCAGTTCAGGCTAACAAACCGAAGCCTTGCTGTCATGTAACGAACTGCAGACAAAAATGACAAAACAGCCACTCCGCCACCCCCGATTGTTACAATTCAGGATGCGAACCGAACAGCGGCGGTTCATACCGGTGTAAATTGTTGTAATATGCTTAAAATAAATTAAATGGGAAATGTCCTAAAAACATTGTTTGATGTCCTTTGACCATTGGATTTAATCGGCAGAACCCCTAAACTAATGATTCAGTTTATTGGATACTTCCAAACGAATTTAGTTAGAAAGCAAGCCAGCAAATATTTATATGACAAAAACGATAAAAATTGGATTGATGACGGGCACCGCAGCAGTGGCTCTGGTATTCTCTGCCGGGGCCGCGTCTAACAATGGTGATCTGATCTTGGGTTTCACCTCCGGCATCGGAAATGACCTGATGGTGGACATTGGTCAGGCGTCGAGCCTGACCAACGGCAAGGCGTGGAACCTCGCGACTCCGCTTGCCGGATTTGACCTCACGACCGTCAACTGGGGTGTCATCGGCTGTTTAAAGGTCGGCACCTTGGGTTACTCATGGACCAGTGCTTCCATACCTGTTCAGATCAATGGTCTTACAGGTTGGGGCAATTACAACATTGCCATTAAATCTGTTTTTCAAAATTTCAGCCCCAGCTCTGGCAACCCGACGCCCGGCACGCAGTTGAGCTGGCCGGCGACTGATCAGAACAGTTGGTATGCTCAAACCGTGAATCCTAGCTTACCGAGTCAATACTTCAACGTCATCGGGGCGAGCGCCTCCTCTCCGGTGGACGCCACCGGTTTGACTTCAGCCAGTTTCTATTTGTGTATGTCCACCAATTCGGCACCCACGGTTCTGGGCACTTTTTCTCTGGGCGCCAATGGCGTGGTGACCTTTAATGCCGCATCTGCGTCCGCGCCGCCGGCACCGCATATTGTTCGTATCACGCGGGCCGGTGGCACTTCCACCGTTTTTTTCACGACCACCAATGGAACCTTTACTTATACGCTATACTATACCAATACCTTGAGCAACGCGGGTTCCGTTTCCAACTGGCCGGCATCGCCCACCACACTGGTCGGGGATGGCAACACCAACAGCCTGACGGACACCACGGCGGATGCCCTTCGCTTCTACCGGGTTGGGGTGCATTAAGGTTGCACGCAGTGATTTTACGCCTCTGAAAGACTGGACGCCTGATAGGCGTCCAGTTTTTTTGCGCATCCAACAAATCATCATGACATTGGACCCAAAGAATTTCATGGGCCAAGCGCAACAATGGCGGTGCTGCTGTGCGCCAAGCGAAGGCCGAGCAGCCGCCCGGCTTCACCAGTTCGCTGTGCCAAAGTTGTTCTGATTTGCCAAAGGGTGACAGCATGGCAGTTCAGGTCGCTTGACGCATTGAAAACGCCGTCTTCAGGCGGCAAGCAACCTGGAAAGAACCTGCGGCCGCCTGAAGGCGGCGTTCCGATTAGCGCGCTCTTGTTAGCCCATGCCCGAGATCGGGACGCTCATCTACAATTTTTTGCGGGGACACTTTTCACGGGAGTTCTTCCCGGGGGCAATTTGTCCTAACTGGGCTTGGGCAGGAGAACGGTGACACGTTTGACATGCCGGATGACCGGCCCTTTTTTCGTGTTTTTCTGGTCATCATTTTCATCACTGGCGACCTCCTGCTTGGTTTCACTGCTGGACTGCTGGGCGGCGGACTGGCTGGCCGAGGTGGCCGTGGCCGTGGTGCCAAGGGTGGACTGGGATGTGCCGCCGTTCACGGAGACATTCTGGCCCAGCAGGCTGGCCGAGACTGAACTGCCGCTGGCGCTGACCCCGCCCACGCCGACGATCGTGCCAGCCACCGTGCCGCCGGCGGAAACGTCGGCATTGCCCGTGGAAAGGACGGTGCCGTTGAAATTCTGTCCGGCGTTAATCGAGGCGTTCTGACGGGAAATGATATATCCATTAATATCCCCCGTGGCGATGAGTTTGACCTCGCCGCCAATCAATCCGGAATTACCCAGGTCAATGTTGCCTTGATTCTTGGTGGCGGGAACGCCTGTGGTTCCGGCAATGAGGGTCACCTTCGGTCCCGCCGCCAGATTGCCGTCCAAGGCAATCTGCAGGATGCCGGCCAATGTGGAGTTGATATTACCCTGAAGGGTGGTGATGGCGATGTCTCCCGGCCGGTTGGGACTGCCGCGCGGACGGCTGGCCGCCGGCAGGCTGACCGCCACGATGCCGCTACCATAGACTTTGACATACGACACTCCTGGCACCCCCACAATGGGAATTCTCACAAAAGCGGTTCCACCATCGCCGATGTTGACACTGCCGGAAGAGGATTGCACCGTCAAAGTGCCACCCGCATAGGTGGCGATACGTGAGCCGTTGACGTCAATGTCCTTTGCTGCGGTCACCGTCACATCGCTGAAGCCGGAAGTATAAATGCCGTAGGCCACGCTGGGGGTAAGACTGGTGATAAAAATGTTCTGTGTGCCCAGATTAATCCCTCCCGCAAGACTGTTCACCGACACGTCCCCGCCATCAAACGAGGCAATGGTGGAGGTGAGCATGTTCAGATCACCCGTTGACTTCACCTTGACCGCCGCCCCAACCTGGGTCAGAGACTCCAACGAGGCGTAGTTGACTCCGCCATTGGCAGCGGTTCCGTCGCCATAACCCCACGAGAGCACGCCCGGAGCGTTGCCCAGCTCCATGGATCCCGCAGTGATGTCGAACTCACCGGGCCCGCCAATCTGAAGTCCTGGCGATGGGGTGGCGGGGACCAATAGACTCTTTGCATATAATTCACTTATCGTGGCATCGGCAATATTCGGGGAGATGAAGGTGTAGGAGAGTGTGGACAGGTGCCCGGTGACAGGGTCAATCAGGGGTTGTCCGACGGAGTTGGCTTTGAGCACTATGAATGTGCCGCCCTCCAAGGCGGTGAGCTGGGCCGGCGTCAGGACAGTGGACATGTTGCCGTTGAAAAACAACTGGAGATTGTTCTTGTCGGAATTATAATAGAACCCGGGGTTTTCGCCATAGGCGTTGGCCAGAAGATTGTTCGGAAACAGCAAATATTCCTTGCTTTTAAGATAAGATGCCAGACCGTTGGCCCCAATGACATTGGGGTCGAGTGCATCAAAACTGGTGATGGCAGTTTCATCACCGGGAGTTACGGCCAGATAGAAGAAAGAATCCCAGAGATCCGGTTGTAACGGATTGGCACTCTTGATGGAAGCGTCAAGACTGACCGAGTTCAAGCTGGGAGTGTAGTAGATCTGGCCGCCGACGGTGATCGTCGTCTTGCTCATGATCCCGCTGGACTGGAGGTTTTCCCCGACGAAGCTGGAATTGTTCATATTGCCATACACCATCACTTGGGCGGCCTTGACGGCGTAAACGCTTACATTATCCATGTTGGCTTTATTCACGGGGGTGCCCACGGTGATGGTAACCGGCGTCTGGCTGTTTTGCTGGAGCGGAACCGAGGCATGATCCGCGATCCCATAAGTGCCGGTGTTGGGAGTCCACTGAGTGGCCGCGCTGTCGGACATCACCAGCGAGAAAGTATTGATTGCCGGGTTGGGGTTATTCGGGGTCGGTGGCGTTTGGTAGCTGAAGAAATCTCCCGTGGTGTCAATGCTCAAATTGCCCGCGGTGGAGGGAAACAGGGTCACGGTTTGATTCAACTCAAATCCACCGGCACCGCTGTTCACAGTCAAGGTTCCGGGGAGCAGAATGGGGAGGGACATCGCCTCTTGGGCACGCGGCAAACCATAACCAGTGATGTCCACCAGATTGCCCGCATTCAGGGTCACGGAATCCGCGGCGTCATAGTCAAATAGGTGATAGAAGGAAATATTGTTAAAGGCCTTGGAATTACTATTAAAAACTCCGTTGGGGTTGCGCACTTCCTGAAGGAAAATGCTGCCTTTGGGGGCCTTCACCGACCAACTGCCGTCAATCAGGCTCAAGGCAAACCCATCCGTTTGAATTTTGTCGGTCACGGGGACACCGACATTGGCCCCCGCGCTGACCTTGCCGGTGCCATCGGCCACCACATAATGGCCGTAGACGTTTTTTCCGGCGGTGACGGTGACATTGCCGGGATTTGGCCCAAAGGCACCGGAACCCCCATCGAAGAGCGCCGTGGAACTCTGGCCCAGTGGCAGGAAGCTGGTGACATTGTTGCCGGCACTGATGGCGACATCGCCGCCGTCCGCCGTGCTGATCCCGCCCAAGCTGGTGGAAACCGAATAAGGTTGGGTGACATGGAGGCTTGGGCTGTTGAAAATATAGCCGTTGTAGTTACCGCCCGTGTTAACATCGCCATATTCCGCCGTGACGCTGATGTTACCGCCGGCTTTGGTGGTAACACTGCCAGTGCCGCTGTTGGCACCGCCGGAAATGAGACCCGACCAACCCACCTGCACCTCATTGGCCGCCGAAAGGCTGATATTGCCATTTTGGGTTTGAAGGTAAGCCGTGCCTTCCAGATAGATGCCGTCGCTCAAAGTGCCATCGCTGACATGGCTCGGCGGGGTTCCCGGTGCCAGAGACGTGCCGGCAGTCAGGTTTATGCTCCAATCTTTTGGGGCTTTGATGCCGGCCGTGGTGTTGTAAATAATGTTGTTACCGGCCGACAGGCTCAACGTGGCGGGTGCTCCGGGGTCGGTCAATGTCGTCCAGGCGGAGCCCAAAGTGATATTGTCGGACGCCAGCAGATCAATCTGCGAATAGCGCGACAGGCCGGTCAGGTTGAGGGTGGGATTCGAGCCGGTGGACGTGGCTGCGGTCGAAAGGGTCATGTCAACAGGGTTGACCAAGAGAGCATAGGGAGTTCCGTGGGTTGAATTAAGGCCTCCGACGGTGACTCCATTGCCAAAAATTTCAATGATGCCATTTTGTCCGCCGCCGCTGCCCGAAACAGAAATGGTTGAGCCGGCTGTATCGGAGAAATTATTATTGCCCGCGTTCAACACCACGAATCCGCCGGGGCTGGCGCTCGCGGCTGCGGCATTGGGATCACCGTTGGCGACAATATCCGAAGTAGCACCCAAGGTCAGGCTGCTGGCGGCATTGATTTCAATGACGCCGTTGGCTTTGCCAACCGAGTTCGCCTGCAGGATCCCATTCTGATTCACGGAATTCGCGTTCAAGGACAGCTTCCAGCCGTCGGCCATGATTCCGGAGCCATCGTTCACCGTAAGATTGTTCCCTGCCGTCAATTTGAGCGAGGAAGAGCCGCTGGAACCGCTCAAGTTCCAGAGCGTGTTCAACACCATGTTATTGTCCGCCGAGATGCTAATTGTGGAAAGGCCGGCATAAGCGTTGACATCAATGACCGTGTAATCCGACGGGGCGGCGGGATCGGTCGTGGCGGCAGCCAGCCATATATTGTAGGGATCCAGCGTCAATGTGCCGCCGGAAAATCCGGAAGCGGCCGTTCCGACAACTGCCGTTTGCGGGGAACTCATTTGCGGCGCGCAGAGAGAAACCTGCCCGCCATTCCCACCTTGGACGCCACCGCTTATATAAATGATCGAGCCTTTCTGGTCGGAAAACGAGTGGTCGGATTTGATGGTGACCGAGCCGCCGGCACTGGTTCCGGTGGTGCCGCCCTGGGCGGAGATGACCGAGCTGGCATCGAGGCTCACATTGTCACTGGCAACCAGTTCGATGATGCCGTTGACGTCGCGAACGGAGTTGGCCTGGATCAATCCGCCTTGATTCACCACGGCGGCCTGCAATGCGATCTTTCCGCCGTCCGCAATCAAACGACCCTGATTGTCCACCGATCCCTGGGGCAGCGTGACCTCGGCACTCAATCCGCGGCCATCAGGCGACATGGAAACAAGCACTTTTTGGCCGGCGTAAAGACCAATCTTGCCGCCTGGCGCTGAAATTGTGCCGATACCGTAATTGTTTTGGTTATCAATCCCAATCCGGTTCTCAATGTCGCCGGCAATCAGGAAGACTGAACCGCCATCGGTAGTCTTGATCTGGCCATAATTAATGATCTGGGCCGTGGGCGGTGGCGCATTGAATGACCAAGGGCCACCGCTGGAAAGATCGGGGGCGGGGATGGCCGCCGTGGTCATGATCAATCCGTGCGCTGTGATGGAAGCGTGGCCGCCAACATAAAAGCCATTTTGATTCTGCAAAAACACATAGCCATTGGCGTTGAGGTTGCCCAGAATTTGCGAAGGATTGGCATCATTGATCTGGTTCCAAGCCACCGAGGAGGATGAAGGCTGGACAAAGGTTGTGGTCTCGCCCGCCCCGATATTAAAACTCTGCCAGTTAATGAAGGCAGTGGGGGATGTTTGATGGATGGTCAACTGCGAACCTATCGTGCTGATTGTGGCCGCGCTTGGGGCCACCGTGCCGCCCGTCGGGTTGGCCTGCACGCCAGGCGTGCCGCTGAACCAAGCCAGCAGAAGCACTGCGAGTGCGACCGGTCGGCGGAAATAAACAGTTAATGCGCGGTTCATGCTACGTTACTTTATCGAGCTTCGTTCCGAAGCGTTTTAACCCATACCATTGTGGATGCCCCCCGGTCAAATTTTGGCGTGTGACATTCTGGTTAATTTTAAAACTGGCCGGTCAATGAAAAATTAAAGAACGGGTTGTATTGGGAGGTGCCGCCCCCTTTCAACAACGGCTCGGAGAACAATAATCGGGCTTCCCAATGGGAGCCAACGGCTCCGATGATGCCAATTCCCGCGCCCCACAAATCGGTGCTACCGGGGCGGCCGTTGGGATTCAGCAAGTAGGTGTCGGCATAGTCCATGTAAATTGAACCCCTGAGGGTCAGCGGCGTGTTTCCGTAAACCATGCCCACCACATGGGCCGGGGTCTTCTGCTCCAGCGAAAGATGGAAGCCGGTGTCGCCGAACACGGCCCCTTCCTGATAACCCCGGACGCTATTGACGCCACCCGCGCCAAATTGTTCGTTGCTGATCAACGGCTGGTCGGCCCACTGGCCATTGGCCTTGAAGGATAAAATCCAGTTCGTGTAAACGACAAAATCGGCGGAAAAATTTGGGGTCAGCACCATCCAATACCCGTTGGCCTGGGTCGAATCGGCGACGCTTTCAAAATTACTGACGGAACCTTGAAACCAGACATCAGCACTGGCTCCCAACCCGAAAGCAATCATCACCCGGGGCTGGCGCCACATCGCATTGTAACCGAATGACAGGGGAATGTAGTTCAGCGGCGTGCTCGTCGTCGGCACCGGGGAAGCGACAACGCTGGTGGTGGGCGGCAGCGGATTGCCAAATTCATCCTCCGTGATGGTCGTATAGGTGAAGAGGTTGGTTTTATTGCTGGTGAGCTGGTAATTTTTGTAGTCAAAGCCGCCGGAAACTCCGGATTGAAAATCCGCCGTGGCCGGCAACGGAATATTCAAGCGGGTGCCAATGTCATTGTTCAGGGTCAAATCCGTCTGAACATTCTTCTGGGCAATTTTAATCACGCCCGGCACGTTCAGGACGGTGCTTTCCGACAAGGTGGTCACGCCCGTATCAATGGTTGAATGGCTGGCAAAAGTGGTCAGGCTTGGCTGGCCGCTCGAGGGTGGCAGATTAAATTTATGGGTGGCTTCGCTGTAACCAAAGCTGCCGGGATTGATGTTAATGATATCTCCAATGGGTGCAGGGTTGCCAAGTGGCAGCCGGTAAAAGGTGCTGTAATTGGCCACCATGGGCAGGTCATAGCCGCCCCAGCCATTGAGCGGCTGATAGTTCTCCGGGGCAAAACTGTATTGCACCCCCAGTTGATGCTCCAGTTGCCAGAGGTTGTCATAAACGGCGGAAGTGTTGACCCGAAAGTCGGGTGTGCCGGGCGAGGCTTCGTTGTTGAATTCAACTTTGGCGTGGAGCGGCAGCTGGTCTTTGACGCGGAGCGTGAGGACGCTGGTGCCTGGTTCGGAACCGGAATCGATGAGCGGATAAATCTGCCGGTCCTGGCTGGCATTGGCCCGGTTCAGTTCGGTTTCAAAGACCGGGCGGATCAAAATCATGTTGGTGTGAAGGCTGGGCAGCGCGCGCATGACATTGTTGGAACTGTAATAACGATTGCCCGTGACATTGATCGCCGCCAGCCGGCCTTCCGTCACCTGCACTTTCACCTCCGCATTGGTAAGCTTCTGCTGGGGTAATCCCAAGGAAACCGTCATATAACCCCGTTCGCGGTAGGCTTTTTGAAATTCAGTCACTGCCGTGTTAATTCCCTCAAAGCTGACATTTGTGCCAAAGACACCATCAATGTTGGTGAGCACCGCAGCCAGGGTATGCGGTGACAGCACCGAGTTGCCCAGAATGAGATATTTCTCGACTTCAAACCGGGGTCCGGCGTTGGTGGAAACCACATGGATGCGGGTGTCGGGCAGCTTTTCAGGTTCAGCCAGCTTGGCCAGCAAAAGGGTGCGGGCCCGGGCCAGCGCGGCAGCATCCGCAGGCGCAGCGGTCACGACGGGTTGATTGAAAACCAACGGCGGGGCCAAAGTTGCATTTGTGATGGCCAAAGCGACCGGAGGATTGGTGTAAGCCGGAGGATTCACGGCCACGGCCAATCCATTGCTGTCACAAAAGAAGCGCTTGCCGGATACTAGAATTTGCGGATAAGGACCTTGAAAAACACCCATGGTGACCAACCCATTTGTGATCCGTTTTTCCGAGATGACGATGCTCACCGAAGGCTTGCCGCGCTGGCGGTATTCCTCCTGTAGATCCGTGGCCGCCTGCACGATTTCATTCAGACTCGTGTTCGTCCCGGTGTATTTCAAAAAAGTGGGTGCCGGAGGGTTCGTCAACAACGGCGCTCTGTCCTCAATCACATAGCCCCGAACATCAAAAAAAAAGTGCGCGGTGTTGGTTCCGCCCCGTGCCGCACCCGCGTTGACGGATGAGGAGATGATGGCATGATTTCCGGGATCAGGTTCCGCCGCCGGTAAATTTGCAACCATGAGCCGCCACCCGCAAATCAGAAATAACAGCAAAACTAAGGCCTTACGGCATTGGAATATCGGGCTTGGGCACCAGCGAATTTCAGAGTTAGTTGAATTTTTTTGCCTCATAGGCTGGTGCCGAGGAATCAGGCGCATCCAATATCAATTTGATGATGGTCAAGCGTGACAAAACGACACCAACAGCATGTTAGGATGATCTTTCCCTTGCTGGCGTTTTGAACCGCTTCTTTGCCGGACAAAATGGTCAAGTTGGTGGCTGCCCATAATAAGCTGTTTAATATTGATTTATCCAATTTTGGTGATGTTTTTTAAACCGGCACTGCTTGATCAACGCAACAGCAACCCAAACAGCTTAAGACTCAAAAACGGGGAGAAAATTAGAAGCATCATGTTACGCGCTGCCGTCGGAATTGTGACAATTGTGAAACATGTGGTGAGGTAAAGTTCATCGCAGCAAAGGCCGCCGCACGGCCAGGACATGCTGGTGTCGGCGAACATGGCCAGCAGCCTTGGAAAATAGTTTTCCGGCATGTTTCCGAATCGTCATCCGTTTGTAACGGACACTCTCTACTTTTGCGCTTCCGGTTGCTTCATTGGCCGTCACGAATTTATTGCGAAGCGGTCAGGCTGTCAGGCAGCGAGCATCAAGGAATCAGCAGACAATTTTTTCGGTGATGCGCCTGTCCAAACATGCGGGGAAAAAGCACCGCGTGGGAGGCAGTCCGCCGGGTGATTTTTGTGAGCCATCAAAAGCATGAATAGGTCCGAATTCAAATATCAGCCCAACCTGTCGTTCCGGGAATTCACCATCCCCTCGGGCAATGAATGGTCGCCGCAGCTGAATGGCTGGGGATTGATCCATATCGGGAAAGGTACGGGATATTGCCTGCAATCGCAGACGAACCGGGAACTGTCCACGGGCACCGTGCTGCTGCTGGCCGGAGATTTTCAGGGCAGCATTCGCGCCAGCCAGTTGGGTGAACTGCGCCTCTGTTCGGTCAACATTATCCCCGAGCGTCTGACGGGGTTGTTAACCTTGAACGAGCAGCAGCTGTTTAAACTGCCGCCGGAACATGAATCCTTTTTGAAAATCCTGCCAGCGGACAATCCGGCGGCCCTCAAGACCAGCGAGTTGTTTGCCGACAAGAGCCGCCGGGGCTTCTTGTTTCGTTTAAAGCTGCTCCAAATTTTTGCCGAATTATTCCTTGAAGCACCACATCAGGCCGAATTACTGGAATTCAACGCGGACGCCTCCGATGCCTTGAAACGGCTCAAGACGTTCCTCAAGGACGTGCCCGCGTCCGAGTTAATGGAGTTGGACATCAACGATCTTGCGGAACGAACCCATTGCACGCCGCGGCATCTGAACCGGATTTTTTTCAAGCTGGTGGGCATGTCCTTCACCGACAAGCGCGCCGAACTCCGGCTGGAAAAAGCCCGGGAACTCTTGATGGCCAGCAATTCCAAGGTGGTGCAGGTGGCCTTGGACAGCGGTTACAATTCCTTGAGCCAGTTCAATCTCATGTTTACCCGCCGCTATGGCTTGAGTCCAGGAAAGTGGCGTCGAAAAAATGGCTATGCAAACGTGAACACGAAAGTCAGCCATAAACAAGTCGCAGCCCGCTTCAGCCCGTCGAAAGACAGCCGGCCTGATGTCCGGGTAGTTCCGGCTTTGAACCCTTCCCGCAACCGAGGTAATAATGGCAACGTCAGATCAAGCATGGTCTAAAAGCTGATCACACGACGATCTGGCCTGATTTTGCTCCTGAAATACCAGTTTGCCGCCACCTCATCTCTTATGCTAATGAACCGATCAGCAGGTTTGAACAGCCTTTGTGTTGTCATACAACTGTTACTGGTCACGGTCAGCTTTTGGATCTGGCTTGCCGTTTTGGACAGCGGTGTGTATTCCGACCCGGACGTCGTTAAAAAATACGCGCTTTACAACGAGTTTTTATTGATTGGCATCCTGTTCGGGGTGGACGGCAAACATGGGGTGAAAGGACCCTACTCCGAGTTAATCAACGCGATGCGGCGCAGTGCCCGTCAGTCCGTTGCGGGGTTGTTTGCGGTGTTCATGGTCATCTTCTACCTCAAAGACACCTTCATCTCCCGGGTTTTTCTTTTATCCTACATTCCCTGGTTGTATCTCTTCGTCGGCTTTTCGAATTACATCGTGCCCAATTGGCTGACCAGCTGGATTTTTACCGGCAACCATAAAGAGCGGGTGGCCCTGGTCGGACTGCCAGAGCAGGTTGACCCAATCCAGCCCTGGTTGGAGCGCAAACGGGAGCTTGGCCTGCACACCATCGGTGTGGTTTTGACCCGGGCCATGATGGAAAACAAGGACAACTGCCCGGGAATGCCGTATCCCATCCTCGGCCGGCTGAATGACGTGCAGGAAATTTTGGAGCGGGAGGCCATCACCCAGCTGATTGTAATGGATTATTCAATGGGCCCAGAAAGGATGGGTGAGCTGACTCAATTATGCGAAGGCCGGGCGGTTCGTATTCTCGCACTGGACGACCATGACCATTATTTTAAACACACCACAATGATTTTTGAGGATGAAGGCGTGCGTCTCATCGCGTTGCGGGAGGAACCGCTGGAAAGTCCGGTCAACCGGCTGATCAAACGTTTATTGGATCTGGTCATTGCCCTTCCCATCGTGGTTCTGTTGTTGCCGTTTACCACCGCGCTGGTTTGGGTGTGCCAACGCCAGCAATCCCCGGGCCCTTTGTTTTTCAAGCAGAAGCGAAACGGCATGTTGGGCCGGACTTTTTATATTTTCAAATACCGGACCATGTCTGTCCAGAATGATAATGAAGCTAGGCAGGCGGCGAAAAACGACCGGCGGATTTTTCCGGCCGGCGGCTGGATGCGTAAACTGAGCGTGGATGAGCTGCCACAATTCATCAACGTGCTGTTGGGCGAAATGAGCGTGGTGGGACCCAGGCCACATATGCCCGAGCATGATGATCTGTTTGCCAAGGCGATGAAGAATTACATGGTTCGCAAATTCGTTCTTCCAGGCATCACCGGCTGGGCCCAGGTCAGCGGGTATCGCGGGGAAATCCGGGACGAAAAGGATGTCCACAACCGGGTTGCGGCGGATATTTACTATCTTGAAAATTGGTCTGTCGGACTGGATTTCGCCATTATTTTGAAGACGATCAAAACATGTATTGTGCCGCCTAAAACGGCCTATTGACGATTAAATGTGCGGATTCGCCTGACTTTGCCAGTCGCAGCTGACCGCAACGTCACTGAAATGAAACCCTGACGTCATCTGCTCGCCATATAACCACCCCAAAATGAGTGGTTGGAAGTTGGAGCGTTCGGACTGTGGCGAGAAATGCTTAACCTGTCAGCGGACGGGGACAACTAGACCAGGCATAAAGCGAGAATTTTTGACGTATGGATTATGGCGTCCAATGATAATGGACGTTTCGACGAAACGGCGAAACGTCCAAGTGCGGAGCCTTACTTGCATATATGACTCCAAGGTTAGGGAAGAATTGAAATAGAATGGCGATTGAAACCAATCTGAAGGCAGGCAGACTGTATTCAGCCAATAAATTGATCTCCCACTGGAAAACGGCCAAAAAATTGGCTGACAGACGCAAATTTTGCATTTTTTGAGATGAGTGAAAAATTAATCGTTCTACCGCCAAACCCTTCCGGCAACGGGCACGACGCCAATTATCGTTTGACGATGATGGTTCCGAAACGCCGTTATTTTTCATATCTGCGCGAGCGATGGTGGGTGGTGGTGCTCTGTCTGGCCGCTGCCGTCAGTGCCATGTTGGTCTATGAAACCGTGCACACCGAGACGTATTCGTCCTTTGGCCAGATCTATTTGAGCGGCGATGTGCAACTTGACACGGGCAGTATTTTCTCCGAGGAATCCATGACCTATTTCGGCACGCAGATTGAGCTGCTTAAAAGTGAGCGCCTCCAGAACGCCGCATTCCAAAAGGCCGGCATTACAGTTCCACCGGGGCAAAAAAATCCCTATAAAGTTGATATTGTTCAGCCGATGAAAACGTCCACCTTACAACTGCAAGCCAACGGGCCGGATCCAGCATTGACCCAGCGCTTCCTTCAGGCGCTCATTGATGAGTATATGGCCTATAAAAAAGAAACGCGCATTTCGACGTCCGAGGACATATTGTCCTCGTTACAGGATCAACTGGCAGCCAGGGCTGCGAACTTGCAGGCCGCACAGGATAAATGGGCCGACTTTCAGAAGACCAACAACGTGGCGGTTCTGGAGGAGGTTGGCAAGAGCGCGGGTTCGTATCTTTCCGAACTCAACCTGGAACTCGCCAAGTCCAAACTCAAACAAAAACTTTTAAGTGAAGGAATCGAACCCGAGCCGGTCTTTCCCGCCAATGCCACGGCTCCCGGGCTGACGAATACGGTTGAGGGATTGCTGGCGCAGGGCACCACGAATTCCTCGCCATCATCTCTGCTACAGTCGCTGACCAATGTCGTGGTTACCGACACCGATTCCGCCCTAAACAGCGCCCGGCTTGACCTCGCAATCTTGCTGGGCAACAAGGAGGAAAAAATCCGTTACATGGGCGAGCATGGCTTCGATCAGGAAGTGGAGCGGCTGCAAAGATTGATCCCGATTTTGGAAGAGGACAACCGGATTCATAAGACGGCTGAATTAAGGGAACTGGAGATGAAAATTACGGCGATTGAGGCAGCGATACCTGAATGGGAGGCCAAAATTCTGGATATCAATGACCGGCTGTCGCAGAATGGGCGGCTCAAGGGAGATATCGCCCGCGAACAGGGTTATTATGACCACCTGCTGGGCACGCTTCAAAATGTGGATCTGGGCAAGAACGTGCAGCATGAGCGGCTTTCGGTGTTGCAATCGGCCACCCCAAGCCAGCCAGAAAAACGGAGTCTGCCGGCACGCGTAGCGCTGGCTGGGGTGGGTGGATTGTTTTTCAGCGTGGCCATTGTATTCGTCTGGTATTTGCTAGATGACCGGTTTGTTTCCGTCCGCGACATCAAGGATCAGTTTGGCGAAACCATTCTGGGACTGGTGCCACAAATCAAAGCCCCGCAGAAAAAACCGCAGACGGCCTTGCTGGCCGATGCGGACTCGCGTCTTGGCTATGTCGAATCCTACCGGCATCTGCGATCCGCCTTGTTGCTGTCCTCCTTTGGCGAGAGTCGTCCGCAAACGCTGCTGATTACCAGCACCTCTTCGGCCGAGGGGAAAACCACCATCGCCATTAATCTGGCACGGCTGCTGGCCCGAAGCGGCCTGCGCGTTGTCCTGGTGGATGCCGATACGCGGGGTGGAGGAATCCACCGTCTGATGGATAATCAGGATCAACCGGGGGTGCTGGATTATTTGCGCGGGGAAGCCGATGCCAAGTCGGTCGTGCAGCCGACGGAGATCCCGGGCTTGTGCATGGTTCCGGGCGGAACCCACAAAAAACTATCCGAAGGGTTGTTTCTGCGCCCAAAACTTGCGGATCTGATCCAAGATTTGCGGCGGGATCGAGATTTTGTGATTCTGGACGGGGCTCCGATTTTATCGTCCGACGACGCGGCACTGCTGGTGCCGCACTCGGACGCCATCATTTTGGTGACGCGACCTTTCTACACCCATTCCCGGCTCGTCCGGCAGGCATTGGACATGTTGTATCAACGCCAGGCCAAGCATGTCAGCATCATTCTCAACCGTGCCCGCGCGGACGACCTAGCTGGACATTACGCGATGAATGGCTATGCCAGCCCCGTGCGAAACGGGAAAATCTAAAACCGAGCCGGGAATTCTCTGGAACACGACATGCTGTCCAACCTGCTGTGAAATTTCGTCATTTCAACCATCTGCTGGCTTGGGTTTTTTTGGCGCTGCTATTCACCGTCGCCCGGCCGGCGCGGGCGGGCGGTCCGCACTATGTCTTCGCCCACTACATGGTTTGTTATTCGACCTACGGACAAAATCTTCAAGGATACAAGCGGGATATTCAGGAAGCCCAGGCTTCCGGAATTGATGGGTTTGCTTTAGACATGCCCGAATATATTGGTTCGGACTGGTATTATGCGACTAATTTGGAGTTGATATACGAGGCCGCCGAACAACTGGGGACGGGCTTCAAACTTTTTTTCTCGGTCGAGATGACGAACAGCACAAGCATTGTGCAAATGATAAGCGCTTACGCCGGTCGCACCAACACGTTCCGCTACGGCGGCAAGGTGGTGGTTTCGACCTACGGCCAGAATAGTGCGGATTGGTCCAACGGTGTCTTTGTTCCCCTGCGGAATCAGGGCATTTCGGTTTTTTTTATCCCCCACTTTTGGCCAAATCCCGTCCAGGAACTGCCCAGCTATCGGGACGTCGTGAATATTCTGGCCACCTATTCAAACATCTTGGACGGACTTTACTGGTTTGGAGCGGCGGGCTTGCCGTCACAGTTGGGTATCTGCAATTCGAATTATAACCTGGCCGCGCATCAGGCGGGCAAGACTTTCATGGCCTGCTACTCGCCACATTATTGGGGGTGCGCCCAACCAAGCATCGGCCGGCGATATTTTGAGTCGGATGGCGGTGAGGGAACCATCACCCAATGGACGGCGATCATTACCAACCAGCCGGACTGGGTTGAAATTACCACTTGGAATGATTTCAACGAAAGCACCTATATCTCCCCCATCAATAACCCCGGCCAGTATGAAGCGCAGGTTCAAACCCCATACCGTTATTGTCATGCTGGATATCTGGAACTTGCCAGGCATTATATCGCCTGGTTCAAGACCGGTCAGGAACCGCCGATTACCCAGGATGCGCTCTTTTATTTTTACCGCACGCATGGCAAGAATTTGGCAGCCTCCAACACTAATGACATTCCAGTAAGTTGGTTTATTGGCGACATTGCGGATGTGATATACAACACGGTTTTCCTGACGGCCCCCGCGCAATTGGTGGTGGTTTCAGGAACCAACCAGACGACCAATTCACTGCCGGCTGGCATCAGCAATGTCCGGACGCCCTTTGCCCCCGGTTCACAGACCTTCAAGCTGGAACGAAACGGCAAGGTCGTGCTTTCGGTGTCGGGTCCACCCATTATATCCCAAATTACCAATTACGATTTTTTCCCCGCGTCCGGGTTTGCATATGGTCTGCCCTCCCCGACCAATTTGACCATCCGGGTTCAGGGAACCTTGCCTTGAGCGACATCCCGGAATGGTGTAGTTCGTTCCCATTTTAATTTCTTAATAATTATGCAGCGTGTGGCTGATTGGGTGGTTGCCTTGTCCCCGGAATCTTTGCGTCCGTTCTGGCATCGGTTGCGATCCTCGCACTTGGGATCCCGGCTCGCGCGTGGAACATTCTGGACCGTCCTCGGTGCCGTCATCTCCCGGATGCTGGGTCTGTTCAGTTCCATTCTCATTGCGCGAATCCTCGGCAAAATCCCGTTCGGCGAACTCGGCATCATTCAGAGCACGGTCGGTTTGTTCGGGGCTTTTGCGGGCCTCGGCATCGGCATCACGGCGACCAAATATGTCGCGGAATGGCGGGAATTGGAACCGGTTCGCTGCGGCCGCGTCATCGGCTTCTCCCTCGGCGCGGCTCTGGTCGGCGGGTCGGTGGCCGGCCTGGGTCTGGTGGTATTCGGCGACTGGCTGGCGGCGCACACGCTGGCCGCTCCCCAACTGGGTTCCTTGCTAAAAATCGGCGCGGGGCTGGTGATCGCCAGCGCCCTGCAGGGCGCGTATGTCGGTGCCCTGACCGGATTCGAGGCGTTCAAACAGGTGGCTTGGGTGAACTGGTCGAGCACGTTGATCGGCGTGCCTCTGGCGGTGGCCGGCGCGCTGTGGGCCGGACTGGCCGGTGCCATCTGGGCGCTGATTTTTCAGACCGTGCTCGGTTGCGTTCTCGGACACTGGGCCCTGGCGTGCGAGACGAAGAAAGCCGGCGTAAAAATTTCATTCCAGTTGAGCCATCAAGAATGGGCGATGCTCTGGCGGTTCACCCTGCCCGTGCTACTTTCGACTCTGTTGGCCACGCCGGCCGGCTGGTTTTCCCGGACCCTGCTGGTGAACCAGCCCGGCGGTTACGGACAGGCGGCCTTGGTCAGCGCCGCCAATCAGTGGATGAACCTGGTCAATTTTCTTCCATATACCATGGGGGGCGTGCTGGTGCCCATCTTTGCCAGCCTGTATGCGGCCCATCGCCGGGCCGAGTTTATGAAGCTGCTCGGCCACAACCTCCTGTTGAACGTCGCTGTGGCCATCGCCGTGGCCCTGCCGCTCATGGTGCTGGCCCCGCTGATCCTCGGGTGTTACGGCCCCGGCTTCCGCGAGGGACACTCGATTTTTCTCCTGACCATGGTTGCGGGAGTATTTATCGCCATCAACAACCTGTTTTCCCGGGCCATGCAGTCGGCTGGCAGAGCTTGGACGGATCTGGCTTCCAACGGACTTTGGGCGGGCGTGATTGTGGTCGGAAGCTGGCCTCTGGTGCATCTTTACAAGGGGATTGGATTGATTGCGACTCATACGTTGGCCGCCATCGCCCTGGTCATCTGGCAATGGATCATCGTCCGGCGGCTCCTGGCAAAAGACAATGTCACTGTGGCTCCGGCCGCTCCGGAACCTGTCTATCCATCGAAGAGCTGACGTGCGGACCAAAGTTGTTGCGCCTTTTGAAAACAAATGAGTTTCTCGATAATCATAACAACCCATAACCGGTTGTCTGAATTGCAACGAACCTTGCAACAGATTCATTCACTTGATCCATTGCCGTCAGAAATCTTGATCACAGCAGATGGGTGCAGTGACGGCACGGTGGAGTTTGTCCAGAAACACTACCCTGCTGCAAAGTTAATTGTTAATACCACGGGGAAAGGATCAGTTGCTTCCAGGGACGTGATGATGCGCAGGGCCGTCGGCGAGTTGGTCTTGTCCATTGATGATGACAGTTATCCCGAACAAAAAAATTGTTTGACGACGATCTCGACGCTTTTCAAGCAGCGACCAAAATTGGCGGTCGCACACTTCCCGCAGCGTACCGACGAATACCCGCATACGCTGACGCAAAAATATTTTGGCGAGGCCCAGGCCACGCGCGCCTTTGCCAATTCTGGTGCTTGTTTCCGGCGTTCAACATACCAGCAACTTGCCGGGTTCGAACCGCGCTTTTACCATATGTATGAGGAGCCGGATTACGCGCTACAGTGCACTGCGGCCGGACATGAGATTTATTTCACACCGGTCATCATTATCCGGCATCATTGGTCTGGTCAGGCCAGAAACGAATTGCGAGTCCACCATCAACACGCCCGGAATGAACTTTGGAGCGCCGCCCTGCGCTGTCCGATGCCATTTGTGTTTTCCTTCATTATATGGAAGGTGTTTTCCCAACTCCGATTTGCTTTCAAAAGAGGACCGGCTTGGATGATGCGCGAGCCGGTTTGGTGGGGGAAAGCCATGTATGGGTTGCCGTATATTCTGCGCAGAAGAAAGCCGGTCGGTTGGGCCGGCTTTAAGCAATGGCTTCAGTTGGAGGATAAGCAGTGGAAGGATGCTACGGTTGCGGATCCTGCTTTTTGGAAATCAAGATGCCCGGCGAAAACTACTGCAAACTGAACAGCTTTGTGTTGAATTAATCTACGAGTTCGAGGCCCAGTTGCAATTTCCCCTGAAGTTCAATTGACAATTTCCGTGCCTTCCATTTCACAACATATCGTCCGAGACCCGCACAGCAATTCCCCAGAGTTGCTGCCGCTGCGCTGGATTGTCTCCCAAGAAGGCACGCGCCAGACCTATGCCATCCCGTTGGCGTTCCACCGGCTGGGAGTTCTGCGGAAGTTTTATGCGGACATCTGGTGTCGCCGGGGACGTTCGCTGCTCCGTCACGGGCCGGCCGGAGCGCGCGCGCTGGCGACCCATTTCAACCCGGAGATTCCACCCGAACTCGTCGTGGATTTCAATCCGGCGGCCATTCTGGATCGGATCGCGTTGAGTCTGCGTCGAGGCAATGCTTCGCCCGCCGAGTTGGCCGGCCGTTATTGTCGCTACGGCGAGTGGTTTGCCAACCAGGTCCGCAACCATCTCGAACGACAGGAGCTGGATCCGGACCTGGATTGTTTTTTTGGTTTCAACACGAACTGCCTCGAAACGCTGGGCACGCTGCGTCAGCGAAAGATTCTAACCGTGGTGGATCAGATTGATCCGGGTGTGATCGAGGAGGACATGGTGATTGCGGAGTGCGAGCGATGGCCGGGTTGGGCCAAGGCGCCGGGCCGAATGCCGAAATCCTACTGGGATCGCATTCGGGCAGAATGGGAGCTGGCCGACCTCGTACTGGTCAATTCCGAATGGTCGCTGGAGGCGCTCGTCCAACAGGGTGTGCCTCGGCAAAAACTGATCGTGGTCCCGCTGGCGATTGACCTTCAGCATGAACACAGGTTTGAGCCGGTGCAAGCGAAGGGTATCCTGAAAGTGCTGTGGCTGGGCAGCGTGATATTGCGCAAGGGCATCCCGTATCTGGTGGAGGCGGCCCGGAAGCTACAGGACAAGAACATCGAGTTTCTGCTGGCCGGGCCGCTCGGGGTGTCGCCCAAAGTGGTCGAGGCGTTTCCTTCCAACATGAAATGGCTCGGCCGGGTCACCCGGGATCAGTTAAGCGGAATTTACGCGCAGGCGCAGGTGTTTGTGCTGCCCACGGTTTCCGATGGATTCGCCATCACCCAGCTCGAGGCCATGGGGCATGGGCTGCCGGTCGTGACCACGCCCAACTGCGGCCGGGTGGTGACCGACGGGGTGGATGGCTTCATCGTTCCCGCCCGCGATAGTCAGGCGCTGGCCGATGCTTTGGCAAAATTTAATGATGACCGCAAATTGTTACAAGCGATGTCCAATAATGCTTTGGAGACCGTGAAAAACTTCGACTTACCCTCCAACGCCAAGCTCATCAACATGCTTGCGTTGATGCATCGACAGTCAATGCAGGACGTTGCATCGTCAGCCCCTTTCCCCGCCACACGGTGATTACCGGTGGCTGGAATCGTTTTTTTATGTACTCGAAAATTCTATCGGCCACGATGTTTGTGTTGCTTGGCACATTCGTCCTCGAAACAACGGCGCTCGGTCAAGGCACGGCCTTTACTTACCAAGGAAGGCTCACCGACGGCGGCAGTCCGGCCAATGGTGGTTATGATTTGCGGTTTTCCATCTACGATGCGGTCACCAATGGCGATCAAGCCGGGCCGACCTTCACCAATGCCGCCGCCACCGTGAGCAACGGTCTGTTCATGGTCACTTTGGATTTTGGTGCGATTTTTGACGGGCGCAATTACTGGCTCGTAATCGCCGCGCGGACGAATGGTGCCGGCACGTTCACCACCCTAAATCCCCGGCAGCCGTTGTTGCCTTCGCCCTATGCAATTTTCTCCGGGGCCGCGAGCAATCTGCTCGGCACGCTGCCCGCCGGACAGGTGAGTGGCACACTCGGCGCGGCGCAGTTGCCGGCCAGCGTGGTGACCAATGGCGCAAGCGGTTTGAACCTGACCGGCTCCTTCGCCGGCAACGGCTCCGGCTTGGTCGGAGTATTCACCACGAACCTGACGAGTGATGTCTCCATTCTGTCAATTGTCCGCAGCACAGTCGCACCGGCTCCCTCGACCAACTGGACGTTTCATGCCATGGACCAGTCTTCCATAAATTTTTTGACTGCCGGGGGTCCGGTGGATTCGGGTGCCAACGGGCCGGGCGGTTACTTCGCCCCGCTGAAGATTCAATCTGGCGGCAGTGGACTGCCGAATTTTACAACCGCCAAAGCAATGAGCGAAACATTCAGGCTGGACGGATCACAATTTGTTTTTGGCATGCTGGGGCAGGGTCGTATTTTTAGCATCACCGTCAATGGGGTGGACAATTTCCTCACCAATTCAGTTCCATCGGATGGCAACCTTTATTGGTTCACAGTTAGTTTTGCCACCGCCGCGTTGCGGACAATCACCATCAACAATGCCTACAGTTTTTACGGAGTCTATACGCCGGTCACCAACGGGGTTTTTAACGGGAAAAGCGAGCAAATGCATCGCATGGTCGTTTTGGGGGATAGTTACACCGAGCAAGACTACTGTCCGGGCTCGATGTGCGCGGGGATTGTAAGCCAGATGCAGGAACTCTTGCCGCAGTTCGATGTCTGGGCGTTGGGCGAAGGGGGCACCGGTTTTGTGAATCCGGGCATTTCCGGAGGAACCAACTTCATCGGTCGCATCGCCGATGTGGTCGCAGCCAATCCCGAATATGTTCTGATCTATGGCGGGATAAATGATGCGGGATATGCCACCACCACCTCATTGACAAACCTCATCTACGTCAATGCCACCAACCTGCTATTCTCCCTGCAAGCCCGGCTGCCCGCCGCCAGCCTTGCCGTGGTGGGCCCGCAATGGCCGCGCTACGCCTATCCGGCGGGCGATGCCGTGGTGTATAACTGTGCGACCTTGTTGAGCAACGCATGTGCGGCGGCGGGGGTTGCTTATGTCAACCCCATCCAGGAGCCTTGGATCACCGGGAATGTACTCAATCCCAACTCAGGAAACGCCAATGTTTACATCCGGCCCGAGGACGGCTCCCATCCGACGATCCCGGCCGGAGCCCGTTACCTCGCAAACAAAATCGTCGCGGCCCTAGGCCAATTCTGGAATCTGAATCCGCAGGCCAGTTTCCCATCCACCGGTGCCATCCCGGTGATGACGAATGCCGTGCCGACACCGGTTCCGGGGAAGGGTTACCTCTGGAACAGCAACGACGTGTTGTATTGGGTGACCACCTCGCACACCAATTACATCTCCGGCCCGTAAGGCGGAGGCTCCGGTCGAAATTGAAGTTTTTTGTAATGACTTCCATGTTCGATTCGAGGAATCCGGATTTGGCGCGGAGCCGGAGCGGCATGGAACAAGGTGAATGGCGGTCGTAAAGCCATCCGTCTATCGGTTGAGCCGGGAACTGAAGCGCCGGGGAGCCGTGCCGCTAAATGAGATCGAGAGCCAGTTGTCCAATAAAACATACTGATTTATGGAATATAACTCCACATACTACGAAGGTCATTATGGTCGGCTTCTGGGTGACGATCATTATTTCAACGTGCGGACTCTTTATTGGAAACATGCCATCACGGCTGTGCAAGTTGTGCCTGAAGATAGCCTAGTCCTAGACTATGGCTGTGGCACGGGACAAGTCAGCATGGCTTTCCCCAATGTACATTTCTATGACACTTCAGAGTTCAGTCGGGATCTGATAAAACAGAAGGGCAAGGTTGTTTACAGGGATGACGCCGAGATACCGGCGGGGAAATTTGACTTTGTGCTTTCTTCGCACGCCTTGGAACATTCCCCCCGACCATTTGAGGATCTTCAAAATTTTAGGCGTTTTGTGAAACCGACCGGGCAGCTTCTGCTCATTTTACCGATCGAAAGAAAGTTCCAAAAAACGCTGAAGGTGGATGACAATAACCACCTTTATTGTTGGACCTTCCAAACCATTTGCAATTTGCTGTACGCGACCGGGTGGAAACCCATGGTTCAAACTTATATCTATGATTCCTTCGGTTTGGGGTCATTCAGCAAAGTGCTGCCTCCTCAAAAAGCGGTTTCTTTATCCTGGAGGCTGGGCCGCTTGAAACGAGGATTTCAATCCATAATGGTTGTTGCCAGCTTCGACAAAGATTGGAATGTCGGGCAGTCGTCCTCATAAGTTCCCATGCCTACTGAAGGCAAGGTGATTTCACCTGGCAAAACGATGCCGCCAGCCATGTGTTTTGAAGTTCTGACAGTTGCCAATGATAACGGAAACCATCACTCAACATTTCAAGAGCAACCCAATTAATCCGGTTGCGATGCCAACGATACGGCGGGTGATTATCAGTGCGACAATCCTCGGACTGGGCGGTATCCGCACGCATCTGATCCTCTTATGCCAGTTGCTCCGGAATCGCGGAATCGAGGTGACGGTCTTTGCCACCGGTGTTCATTGGGATGCGGAGACGATCACAGGACTGCGGCGAGCTGGAGTAAAATTTCGGCTGCCACCGGCATCCGTCCGGCAGTCCCGCAAGTTATCTGCCTTATACTGTGTCCTGGCTTGGCCGTTCTTAATTCCCCAGCAGGCCAGTTCGGTCTATTGCATCTCGGCGGGCTATTCCCAGTTGCTCATGCAACGATTGAAACCGGCGCGGGCGTTGAGCGTCAACCATGAAATCGTTGAACCGCCCGGGCCGGATAGTCTGGCGGGCAAATGCGCCGCCTGGCTGGATGTCACCGTCGCGAACTCGCGGAAGGTGGCGGAACTGATGCGCGGGTTCTGGCCGGAAAAACCGATCCGCATCATTCCATTCCTGACCTCGGATGCGCCCACGCCACCGCCGACCGGTCGTCGGATCGCCGGTGCGAATGAGACGTTGCGGGTGGTTTATCTCGGCCGGCTGGTGGAGCAAAAACGACCAGACCAGTTGGTGCGTCGCTGGAGTGAAATCACGCGGCATCCCGCGCTGGCCGGTGCGCGGCTGGACATCCGTGGTTACGATCCGGATGGCAAAATGTTGAATGAGCTGCGCGATTTTGTGGCGCGCACCGGAATGGAAGACCAGGTAAGAATTCATGGCGAATACTCCCTTTCAGACTTGCCCCGCATCCTGAATGAAGCAGACGTGGTGGTTCTGCCCAGCCTTTGGGAGGGGCTGCCGTTGGTTTTGGTGGAGGCAATGTTGAAGGGGGTTCCCTTTGTGGCCACAGCCGCCGGCGGCACCGAAGAACTGGGTGATAACAATCCCGATGTAATGGTCACGAGCACGGAATGGGCCGATTTTGAGGCCGGTCTGATCGCGATGGCTGGAAAGATCCGAGTGGGGGAGATAAATCCGCTGCGGCTGCACGCCTGGGCGGAGAACCGTTATGGCTATGCCGCCGTTTCGCAACAATGGCTTCAATGCCTTTGCGAACCCCGCAAATTTTTTGAACAGCCATGATCGAAATTGCCCTTATTGCCCAAGTGGGTCTATGGCTCACAGTCGTCGGTATTTTTGCCGCGAGCCGTCAGGCGTCCGTCTTCCACCCGGTCACCGCCTACCTCGGTTTCCACGGATTGGTTTTCGTGTTGCGGCCGATACTGGTTTATCGCTACGGCTTCGACACCAACTTCAACTACATGTTGTTTCAACCCTCGGACGAGGTTTTTGTGCGGACGCTGGCGGTCAGTTCGGTGGCCATGGTTTCTTTTGTTGTCTCCTCGCTGGTGGCGGGCTGGAGCCGGCTGATTTTTGAAAACCCGGCTCCACCTGAATTCACACTGTTGGAACGCCGGGCCTTGTTGATTACGACGTTGTTGCTGCTCCCGGCAATGGCCTGGTCAATCTATGCCACCCGCAACGGCGTGGCGGGCGAGCGGGTGAACGGCGTTTATATCATGACCAATTCCACCGGCTACCTCAATGAAGCGCAGGATTTCATCATGCCGTTGCTCTGTGCGTGGATCGTGGTCAACCGGTTCCACTGGCTTTATCTGCTGCCTTCCGTTTTATACGTTGGCTACCGGACGTGGTTCGGCTGGTCCCGCTGGACCATCATGCTTTTTTTCCTGCTGATGGTCATGAGCTACTGCTGGTATCACCGTCGGAAATGGATTCCGTATTGGTCCCTTGGTGCCGCCATTCCGCTGATTTTGCTGTTTAATTTCATCGGCCACAACCGGGACATGTTTAAGTCGGTTTTGACCGGTGAAGAGGCCCATGTTTCCGATTTTGATCCGGGCATGACGTCGGAAGCAAAACTGAAGAGCCAGTTCGACACCCAGGATTTTGCCAATTTTGATTTCCTCACCTATGTGGTCTGGGTGGTGCCGGAGAAGACCGGTACTTATACATTTGGCGCCCAATACTTGCAGTTGTTCACGGAGCCTATTCCACGGATTCTCTGGAAAGGCAAGCCGATTGGAGCGCCAGTAAGGACAATTGACGTATTCGCCTACGGCAACTTTACCGGGTTGACGGTTAGTCTTGCTGGTGATGGCTGGATCAGCGGCGGCTGGATTGGTTTAATGATCACCATTGCCACCGTCGGGTTCTTGTTGGGCAGAGCGCACCGGGCGTTCTGGAGAAACATGGATCACCACCGCCTGGGCTGCCTGTTATATTTGGTGGGGCTGGCCATGGTGCCTCAATGGTACCGGGATGGCGGTATCTCCATCTCCAAATTTCTGCTGTTCAATATGACGCCCATCTTGATCTGGATGGGCGTCACTTGGATGCTTGGGCAAAGAATGGTTCCGGGTTACTCGGTGTTCTTGCCCCCCGGGACGCGGGTTCGTTTTTTGCCACCCAGGTGAACCAAAACCACACTTGAAATCGCTCGCCATTCTTTGGGCGCAATTCGGCCCGTATCATCATGCGCGCGTCGCCGCGCTGAAGCGGTTGGCCGCACCAGTCAAGATTTACGCCTTGGAAATGGCGAGCCAGTCGAGTGATTACAAATGGAATCGGTCGGCTACGGCGGTGGATTTGATCACGTTGTGCCACGGGGTGGCAGCGGAACGCCTGTCTTTTTGGGAAGTTTTTCGTCAGGCGCGCCGGGCCTTTTCTAAATTAAACATCGAAGTTTGCATCCTGCCAAGTTATTCCCCGAAACAATCTCTGGCCGCACTGTTTGCGGCCAAATCGCTGCGAATTCGCACGGTGATGATGAACGAAAGCCACGCGGGCACTGCGAGGGCACGAGGAATAGGGGCATGGATGAAACGTCGGCTGGTGGGTTTGTTCGATGCCGGCTTGGTGGGTGGAACTCCACAGAAACGCTACTTTGCTTCCTTGGGAATGCCGGAGAACAGAATTTTCACCGGCTATGATGCAGTGGACAATGATTACTTTGCGGCAAAGGCTGCCGAAGTCAGGTGTCAGGCTTCAGACTACAGGAGCCGGTATGGTCTGCCGGCGCATTATTTCCTCAGTTTGGGACGGTTTGTGCCCAAGAAAAATCTGACCACTTTAATCCGCGCCTATCGGAAAGTTCTGGATTCCAGCCAGACATGCCAAACGCATCTGGTGATGGTGGGTTCGGGCGAAGAGGAACCGCAACTGCGGAGATTGTGCCACGAGTTGCGGCTGCCCATCTACGAAAAGGCGGGAGCAGGCATCGAAAATCGAAAATCGAAAATCGAAAATGAGTTGCCAGGGGTTCATTTCTACGGCTTCCGCCAGATTGGGGAGAATCCCGTGTTTTATGCGCTGGCGGAGGCGTTCATATTACCGAGCTTGTGGGAAGAGTGGGGGTTGGTGGTCAATGAAGCCATGGCTTCCGGACTGCCAGTGGTGGTCAGCAAAGCTGCGGGCTGCGCGGAAGATTTGTTGGAACCATGGAAATGGACGGAGAATTATCCCGAGTCAATTGGAACGCGAGAGCAGCGCCACATGAACGGATTTGTTTTCGACCCGAGTTCGGTGGAAGAATTGAGCCAAGTTATGCGAATACTGGAGGCAGCGCCGGATCTCCGATGGGCCATGGGTGCGGCGAGCCGGCGGATCGTCGAGAAGTTCTCCTGTGAGAATTTTGCGAGGAATGCTTTGCTGGCAGCGCAAGTTGCAATGGGTGCTGAGCCGATTACCACCGTCAATCTCTCATCGTCAGAGCCTTCTGAACCTTTGGCAGACAAGCTTATCACATGAGGCACCTGCACTTTACTCAATCACTGGAACCACTTCAGGGGGGCGGGCTGGGCACGAGCACCGTGGCGTTGCACCGAGAAATGCGGGCTATGGGTTTAAGCTCGAAGCTCTGTTCGACTCATGGCGGCACGCCGCAGAATCCGGGCGAAGGCATCTTGGAATTCCGACGGCTCAAGCCGGATTTCCTGTATTATTCGCCGGCGATGCAGCGGCGGGCCGCTCAACTGGTTCACGAAACCGATGTCCTCCATGGTCATGGACTCTATGTCGGCACTAATCTCATTTTTGGCCGTGAAGCGCGTCGGCAACAAAAGCCGCTGGTCTATCATGTTCATGGTTTTTTTGAGCCATGGATACTGAATCGATCACGCTGGAAGAAGAAAATCGCCCACTGGCTGTTCGAGGACGCCAATTTTCGCCGGGTGCGACTATGGCGAGCTTTAACCACGAAGGAGGCTGATCAAATTCGAAGTTTGGGATTGAAGGCCCCAATCGTATTGGCACCGGTAGGAGTTGACTTGAGTGTATTTAACGTCCCATATGAATGCATCGAGTCCATTGAAACTCCCTTGGTAGGGAACTTGAAAAAGTCCCGCTTGAGGCTGTTGTTCGTAAGCCGTCTTCATCCCAAGAAAGGGCTCGACTTGTTATTGACTGCCTGGGCAGCACTTGGAGTCCTGGCGCACCCTTGGGAATTGATCATCGCCGGACCCGACGAGGGAGGTTACGCCACGGTCGTGGACAACACTATCCAGCAGCTGGGTTTGAAGGATGCCGTTCGGCGGATCGGAAAAGTTTCGCACGAAGCCAAAGTGAAGTTGCTAAAGTCTGCGGATCTATTTGTGCTGCCTTCGTATTCGGAGGGATTTACCAGCGCCATTCTCGAAGCCATGGCCTGCGAGTTGCCGGTGGTTGCCACGCGGACCTGTAATTTTCCCGACATCACCGGAGCGCAGGCCGGATGGGAATGTGAGCCGACGGTGGATTCCCTGGTGGAAGCCTTGAAAATGGCTTTGCTGGCCACCGAATCGGAACGGCGGCAGCGCGGCCAAAACGGGTTCCGCCTGGTCGGCACCCATTACACCTGGCCGGCCATCATCAATCATCTCCAGCAAGCCTGCACGACCTACTGCTGACTATGACCCGGGTTCTAAATGATTTATTTGACGCCGGCAAAGGGCTGGATCGTGGCCGTTCAAAACTGGTTGAAGCGTTGTGGTATTTATTGAAGTGCCTTTTTTTCCTCTCACCATTGCCGTGGCCGTCCCGGTTCAAGTGCGTGATCCTGCGCCGATTTGGAGCGGTGATCGGCCGCCAGGTCTTCATCAAGCCGCGGGTGAACATTCATTTTCCATGGAAGCTTCACATTGGAGATCATGCCTGGATCGGGGAAGAGGTGTTCATCCTGAACTTTGAACCCGTGACCATTGGTGCCCACTGCTGCATTTCCCAGCGCGCGTTTCTCTGCACCGGCAACCATGACTATCGCCAAGCCGACATGCCCTATCGGAACCGGCCCATCAGAGTCGAAGACGGTGCCTGGGTCGGAGCCCAGGTGTTTGTGGCTCCGGGTGTGACCATCGGCACGGAAGCCGTCATCACCGCCGGTGCCGTGGTCACCCGGAACCAGCCGCCACAAATGGTCTGTGCGGGAAATCCTTGTGTGCCCGTCAAAAACCGCTGGCCTACTGGCGGCAATAACGACTGCGGGGACACAAATGCACCGATCAGATCTGGATGAAAGGCTAGTTTTTCATGCCCAAAAATCAACCTCCTTTTTTTAAAGGTTCCTACCGATGAAAGTCATCGTTTGGGGAATCAACTATGCCCCCGAATTGACAGGCATAGCGCCGTATAACCGCGCGTTGTGCGAGCATTTGCAGAACACCGGCCACGAGGTGCGCATGGTCACCACGTTTTCGTATTATCCGGCGTGGAAGAAGTCGGCGGCTGACCGGGGTCAGTGGTTTCGCACCGATGTCATCAACGGGGTGAAGGTGCATCGCTGCTGGCATTATGTTCCGCTCCGGGTCACAACCTTGCGGCGCATGTTTCACGAGGCGAGTTTCATCGCCACGACCTTCCTGCGGCTGCTGACCTTGCCCCGGCCAGACATTTACGTTGTCGTATCCCCGCCGCTCATGCTGGGTCTGGCAGCGCACGTATTGCAGTTATTCCGGCCGGCACCCTACGTCTTTCATGTGCAGGATCTGCAACCCGACGCGGCGGTGGGTCTGGGGATGTTGAAACCGGGTGCCTTTACCCGTCTGCTGTATGGTTTGGAGGCACTGGCTTATCGCCATGCGGCCGCCGTTTCAGGCATCAGCCAAGGGATGATGGATGCTTTTGCCCGGAAAGGTGTTCACCTGGAGCGACAGATCTATTTTCCGAATGGCACCACCCTGCCGGATCTAAACAAGATCCCGTCGCAAGGAAGGTTTCGTGTCCGTCACGGTTTCAAAGCAGAAGAATTCCTGGCGGTTTACTCCGGCAATCTGGGCGTTAAACAAGGTTTGGAGATTCTGGTGGAAGCCGCCAAACTGTTGATTGGAACGACCGTGCGAATTGTGATTTGCGGTGATGGCGCCATCCGGCCGAAGCTAGAAGCAACCATCCAGCAGGAAAAGCTTCAGAACATGACACTGCTGCCATTGCAGCCGGACCAGGAATATCAGGAAATGCTCATTGATGCCGATGTGTGTCTGATTACCCAGCAGGCAGGTTCCGGCGCGGCCTTTTTTCCCAGCAAATTACTGGCGGTATTGTCACTGGCACGGCCGGTAGTCGCGGTAGCGGATGAAAACAGTGAACTGCGCCGCGCCATTGCTGAAGGTGGTTTCGGAACCTGTGTTCAACCCGGAGATGCCAAGACATTATCCCAGCTATTCGCTTCGCTCGCGTCCGACCCGACGGAACTTCGCCAGCAGGGAATTAATGGCCTCCGATTTGTTGAACAATTCGCCTTCGAAAAGGTATTGCCTCAATTCACCGCTGACCTGGACAATTTGCTAAAGAAACGCCGGCCGCTGAATTGTTGAATTGAGTTGAATTCCGCGTCCCCCGCCATTAATTTAGCCTACTTCAATAAAACGTGCCTGATAATCCACAAAGCGTTTTGACATCCAATCCCTCTTGGCGGGCCGGTCTGTTTTCATGGCATAAAATTTCGAGCGGCCGGACACTTTTTTTAGTCGCGCTTGGGGTTTGCTGGCTGATGTTTTTTAATGAGATCCGTGGTGAATGGGGAATCAATCCACAATACAGTTATGGATACATGGTGCCGCTGCTCACTGCGGCTTTGCTCTGGCGCCGCTGGCCAGACCGGCCGGTTACCATGGCAGGAAAATCGCCACTGCTGCCTGTCGCGGTAATAGCCCTGCTTTTGCTTCAACTGCCGATTAGCCTGGTAATCGAAGCCAATCCGGAATGGCGGCTGTTATACTGGTTAAATGGATTTCAGGTTCTGGGTTTAACTTTTGGTTTGCTTTACTATTGGGGAGGCGGGCGCTGGATCGGTCATTTCGGACCGCCGTTGGTGTTTGTTCTCATCGCCGTTCCCTGGCCCATGGAGCTGGAGCAATGGGTGATTCAAGGATTGATGAAGTTTGTGGCTGGTCTGACGGTTGGGGTTGTCAATCTGTTGAGCATCCCGGCGGTGCAACACGGCAATCTGATTGAAGTTGGCGCGGGTGTGGTTGGCATTGATGAAGCCTGTAGCGGTGTGCGCTCGTTGCAATCCGGCCTGATGTTATCCTTGTTTCTCGGCGAAATATACCGCTTTTCCTGGATGCGGCGGGGCGCGCTGCTTTGTGCTTCACTGCTCTTTGTGGTTCTTGCCAACCTGACACGCACCACATTACTGGTTTGGCTGGCCGCCAACCAAGGGTTGCATCAGATGGAGGCATGGCATGACACTGCCGGGACACTGATCATGTTAATTGTCCTGCCAAGCCTCATTGGACTGGCATACTTCATGAAACCCCGGCTGACTCCACCCAATCCGCATCCTGGCGGCGGCCCTGAAGTTTTTCCAAAAATACCCCGCTGGGTTGGTCTTTCCGTGTTGAGCTGGTTGGTGGCGGCACAAGTGACAACGGAACTTTGGTATCGCTATCACGAAACTCAATTGATTCCCAATATTTCATGGTCCGTGGCGTGGCCATTTCAAGAGCCGCAATTCAAGAAGACTGTCATCCCGGAGAATTCGCTGGCCATTCTGCGCTGTTCCGAAAGCGAAGCCGCCGCTTGGCGGGACGATGCAGGCAATGAATGGAGCGCTTTCCTGCTCCAATGGAAGCCGGGCAAGAATTCCGAGCAACTCGCCAAGGGTCATCGTCCGGACATTTGCTTCCCCGCCGCCGGCGCCCGCTTGGCAGATGATTTTGGCCGAGTGACCTTGAATCCCAACGGAGTCCAACTTAATTTCCGGCATCAAAGTTTTCAAATCGGTTCAAAATTAATTCATGTCTTTTACTGCCTGTGGTCGGATCGCATATCGCCTCACGGCGAGCCGCTGGTTGAAAACGGCGCCCAGGCGAGCCGCCTCAATGCGGTGCTGGCTGGCAAGCGCAATCTGGGTCAGAAAGTGCTGGAAATCGTCGTGGCGGGACCAGATTCGAAAGACGCCGCCGTAACCCTGCTCGAGCAGCAACTGCCATTGCTTGTGAAACGGGATTAGTCCCAGCGGGTAATAATAGACGACCTAGATAATTTCTCCATTCGATGGCCCGCCAAAATACAGCATAGTTGATTTGAAAAGTGAAGTCGTCCGCACGACTTCCTTAAAGAAGAAAACGGGCCGGAGTTTGTCACTCCGGCCCGTTGGTCTATCAAAGTCTCCGTGTCAGGCCTGTTTGCGACGGCGCTGACTGCGGAAGGAGACCAGCAGGAGACCCGCGCCAGCGAGCGCACCATAAGTAGTGGGTTCTGGAACAAATCCTGCCGGCGTAAAGTCACCCCCGTTAATGAACAATTCCTGGGCAATTTTGCCATTTTGTGAGATCGAATCCGGCACGAGAAGGTATCCAGCATTGTTGTAAGGGCCGGAAAGCGCATTCAGGTAATGTAGCGCATCAGTAATGGCTGCAGCATCACTGCTTTGAACGGCGTTATTAACCGAAAACCGAGCGCCAGTGATCGTCGTGCCTTTATTTGCACAGGCGTATGAAATGCCGCCACCCGCTGAAGTGTCATAAAGGGCAACCCAGACGGCGAGTTGCAGGCCAGCCTTGGCGGAAAGATCGGTTCCTGCGAGCACACCCGAATGAAGGGTGTAGAGTTCAGCGGCATTCTGAATTGCCCAGGAGCTCGAGTTCGCTCCATTGCCCCAAGCGGGGTCAATCCCGGAAAGACCACTGTATAACGCCGGGGCATTATAGGTATAGTTGTCACCAATGTATAAGGTTCCGAAGAAATCCGCGCAAACTGTGGTATAGGCGCTGGGGAGATTTAGTCCCGTGGCCGGATACTGTGAAGTGTTGACCTGCTGGATGTGTATGCCGCCGGCCCATCCTTCTTCGGTTGTTCCGTCCAAGGTGCAACTGAATTTTGCCAAGTCCGAATATCCAGTAGAGGTTGAGGCGCCACCCGTGTTTGTAATTTGATAATCAACCACCGATCCGGCATTTGCTTTGTCAGCCGCGCAGGCGGCAATCACGGCAATGTAAATCGCACTTTTAATTTTTCCTTTTTTCCCCAGTTTCCGCTTCATAGTTTGCCTTTTGTTATTCTGTCCAAATTTCTATTTCAGACGCTTAATATTACAACATTATGCTCAACTAAATTCGTCTTGTTTAAGGACATCAACGACTGTTTTATGGACTTGGAAACTTCCGGATTTTACCATTTACCCTCACCTTCTGTTATTATTCTTGTAAAGATTAGGGAAATGTATTTATGAAAACATTGATTTTGTTGAGAAATATCGGAAATTCTGTTTAAAGAGTTCGACGGAACAACTCTTCAAATTATATTCGCTGCCACGATAGTTTATCCAAAATAGCTGAACGTAACCGTTTCTTTCACCATTTCGTCACCGAATTGTAACAACATGCCCGGACTGCAAGTTTCCGCCGACAGGACTGTCTAAAAATGTGAGCCGGATCAAACATTTCATGCTAATATTGGTTTTGGCCGGCTTGCCGGGGGTCTGCACCTTGGCTGCGGATTTGGATACCGTCGGAGTTACCCTCCTGCGCACGGTGACGACCAACCTGGACGGCACCGGCATCTACATGGGTCAGGCAGAAGGCAGCTTCAATAACAACGAGACACTATGGGAAGTCAACCCTGGCGTGACCGGTGTGCCCGGTGAATTTACCTGGATCGCCGGTGGCGCGAGCACCAACGTCTTTCCGAATGCCATTGGCGGCAACTCACCCCATGCCGATCTTGTAGGATACCTTTTGTATGGAATACCGGGCGGGGTGATCACGAATGCCGCACATGTGGACAACTATCAGGCCTCATCGTTTTCCCAAGTCACCATTCCCTCCCTGACGTCAATCAGTGACCGGGTGGTCAATCTTAGTTTCACCATCACGGGCATCACTCTCACCATGCAGGAGGGCTACGATTCACAATACGATGGTTATGCGGACTATCGCTCGACACTGTTCATCGGCGCGGTGGGTGATGGCGGCCCCGTCGGCACGCCGGGCACGTGTTATGATGGAATAGGCGTTGGCGCGTATGGCGGGGCGAGCAGCGTGGGACCAACGCCGGACAACGGTCGCGCAAAGCCAGATATTACCGCCCCGGGCGCCGCCACCAGTTTTTCCACGCCGTTGGTATCCGGTTGCGCCGCGATTTTGCTTCAGGCGGGCTTGCGCGGCGACGGCGGAAGCGACACGAATTCCGCGGCGGATCCTCGCACTATAAAGGCACTGCTGCTGAATGGCGCGATCAAGCCGGCTGACTGGACGAATCCAGCTCCCTCGCCGCTGGATCCGCGCTATGGCACCGGCGTTCTCAATGTGTTCAACTCATATTCCCAGCTCGCGGCCGGGAAACATTCCTTCACAGCTTCAAACACGATTCCCTTGGGTGGTGTGCATCCACCCCAAGGCGCGGTGGAAAATGTAAACTTCCTTTATGGATGGGATTTCAACAGCCTTGCCAGCAGTGCCACCAACGACACCATCAACCATTATAATTTCAGCCTAGGTGGATGTGAAAGCAACGGTTCCTTTGCCGCCACCGCCACCCTGGTTTGGAATCGCCATCTTTACCAGACCGGCATCAACAACCTGGATATGTTTCTCTATGCGACCGACTCCGGCAGCCTGATTGCGGCGAGCACAAGCACCGTGGACAACGTGGAACACGTTTTTGTCGGCAAACTTTCTCCGGGCGGATATGACCTGCAGGTTCTGAAACACGGAGGAGTCATGGTGAGCCCGGCTGAAACCTATGCCCTGGCCTTTGAATTCTTTGCCATACCGTTGAGCATCGGCAGCTCGTCCGGCAATGTTGCGCTGACCTGGCCGATTTATCCCGCCGGTTTCAGACTGGAATCCAATGCCAGCCCAACCCAGCCTACAAACTGGTCTTCAGCCAATGTTACGCCGATAATTACCAACAACCAGAACCTTGTGATTCTGAATCCTGCTGCTGGCAATAATTTCTTCCGGCTGGTTAGGCCTTGAATGAGGTAGTCGGCGGTGGTGAACGCGAGAGACAAAAAAGCTTCTCAAAGATTGTCACCTGCTTGTAACTTGATATGCTAGACGCACAGCATAGCTTGCAAAACTCGTTCGTTCGGCGAAAATTTTTTAGGTAAAATGGAAGCATCAGGAAATCACGGGTGTCAGATTTTGGTGGTGGACGATGAGCCCACTGTGAGCGGAGCCATCAAGCTGTTGCTTCAGTTTGACGGACATGCCGTTCAAACGGTTGACAACGGCGAAGCCGCGCTGGCCCTGCTGGAACAACACCGGTTCGACTTGATCATCACGGATTTTTTCATGCCGGGAATGAAGGGCGACCAATTGGCCGCCCGCATCAAGCAACGGTGGCCGGGTCAGCCCATCATCATGGTCACGGCCTTTGCGGAGGAATTCAACACTTTTGGCAAGGCACAGGGAGATGTGGATTTCGTGCTCCAAAAACCATTTTCCCGGAATGAATTGCGCGAAGCGGTTGTTCAGGTTTTAACCGAGAAAAATCCAGACGGCGACATCAGCATCATTCCCAATAAACCCTCTCCCGAAAGATTCATTCCGCCAGCCAATCATTAAAACACCGTTGGCAGGTTCGTCGTCCGTTTGCCGGATTTTTATTCCACCTGGCATCCCGATTCGCGCATTTTTTGAAGCTTGTAGATCAGCGCCCGACGGCTGATGCCCAGCGCCTTGGCGGTTTCGGTGCGGTTGGATTTATGCTGGCGCAAGGCCTGGAGGATGGCCTGCCGTTCAATTTCATCCAGCCGCTCCATTTCACCCGGCTCCGGCGGGGCGGCGGTTCCGGCGGCGGCGCGCACACGGGTCGGCAGATGGTCCGGCAGAATGAGTTCGCTGCGGGAAAGCAGAACCGCCCGTTCCATCACGTTGCGCAACTCGCGGACATTGCCCGGCCACGGATAATTTTGCAGGCAGGCGCAAACGGTTTCCGAAAAACGCGCCCGGCCCTTGGCAAATTCCTCGATGAACTTGGCGGCCAGCGGCAAAATGTCCTCGCGCCGTTCGCGCAACGGCGGGATGTTCAGCTCCACCACGTTCAAGCGGTAAAACAAATCCTCGCGGAACCGGCCGGCCTTGACTTCGTCCTCGAGCACGCGGTTGCTCGCGGCCAGAATGCGCGCATTGGTGTTCACCTCGCGGTTCGAGCCGATGCGCTGAAATTTTCCGCCCTGCGTCACGCGCAGCAGCTTGGCCTGCAACGGCGGCGACATTTCGGCGATTTCATCCAGAAAAATCGTGCCGCCATCCGCCTCCTCAAAACGGCCGATGCGCTGCGCCGACGCGCCGGTGAACGCGCCCTTTTCATGGCCAAACAGCTCGCTTTCCAGAAGCGTTTCGGGAATCGCGGCGCAGTTGACTTTGATCAGCGGCCCCGCCGCGCGCAAACTCCAGGCGTGGATCACGTCGGCCAGGATTTCCTTGCCAACGCCGCTTTCGCCGGTGATCAGCACGCGTGTTTCGGACGGCGCGATGAGCGATGCGTCGCGGAACACGGCCTGCATGAGCGGGCTGCGGGCCACCACAAAATCCGGTAACGGTTTCTCCGCATCATGTCTCAACGGAACGGTGGAAATACCGGTGGCCTGCCGGACGGAGGCGAGCAGTTCGTCCAGATCAATCGGCTTGGAAAGATAATTGACCGCACCGTCGCGCATCGCGGCCACGGCGTCGCGCACGTCGGTGAAGGCGGTGACGAGCAGGACGGGCAGCGTGGCGTGCTCTTGGCGGGCCAGCCGCAACGTTTCCAATCCGGTGAGTCCCGGCATCCGCACGTCGGAAATCATCATGTCGAATTTTCCGGCGCGCAAGGTTTCCAAGGCCTTTTCACCGGAGTCCACCACGACGGTTTCAAAATTCTGGCTGTGCAAAAAGGAATCGAGCAGGCTGCGCTGGCCGGGATCATCGTCCACAATCAAAATGCGCGGTGACCCGGCGGATTTTTTGCGCAGTTCGGTTGCCATGCGCCCAAGCTATCCGAATCACGGCATGAGTTTCAAGTGGGCGATGCGGAAAACGGCGCCGGTGGGTTCATTCGGCAGGCACACAATTTCCCAGCCGTGCGCCAGAACGATCTGTTGCACGACCGCCAGGCCGAGGCCGGTGCCTTTTACGTTCGTGGTGAAGTAGGGCTTGAAAATTTCCTGCCGGCGTTCGGGCGGAACGCCGGGACCGTTGTCGCGGATTTCCAGAAAACCCTCGCTGGCGTTTTGCCGGCCGGTGACCACCTGGATTTCGGCCGACACCGGTACGGCTTGAATGGCGTTCAGCAGCAGATTGAACAGCACCTGCCGGAGCAGTTGTTCATCAGCCTCGATGGCAAACGGCTCGCCTTTCACAACCACCTGAATTTTCTTTTCGTCCAAGTCGTGGTTCAAGGCGCGCACCACTTCGTTCACCACGGAATTCAACGCGAGCCTCGTGCGCCGGACTTCGCGCGGACGCGAGTAGTTGATGAATTCGTTCAACTGCACCGTAACCTTGTCGGTTTCATCCACGATGGCGCGGGCTTTTTCGCGGATTTCTGCCGGTGCCTCGGCCTGCTTGGAAAGCATCTGCGCCATGCCGCGGATGATGTTGAGCGGATTGCGCGTCTCGTGCGCGAGGCCGGCGGCGGCAAGGTTCATTTCCTTGAGATGCGAATTGAGTTCGCTCGCGCGCACCAGCCGGATTTGCAAATCCGCCGTCTTGGAAAAATTGCGCAGCGCCAAACCCGCGCCGGCGGCAGACATGCCCGCAAAAAAGACGATGACGAATCGCAGCCAAAGGTCGCGGACGCAAATGGCGCGGTAATTTTCCGTGGACATGGCGAGCACCAGCCCGTGCAACTCGTGCGTGGCGGCGAGCGCCTTGAAATCAGCGTCGGACATCCAGCGCATCCACGGCGGCCGGTGTGAGCCGTCGCGCGGATGAAAGCCGGCAATATCCGGCGGCCCGCCCGGTCCGCCGTTGGTGAACGTGCCGGTAAAACCATTGGTGGGCGGCGGCCCGTCCGGCGGCGGTTCCAGTCGGGGGAAATCCCGTTCGCCGCCGCGCATGCCGTTGGTCAGATCGCGCAACGGCGGCAGGACGACGGTGGCGTTGTTGGTCACGCCTTCGGACACGCTCGCGCCTTCGACGGGATTCACAAACGTGACGCTGTTTTTTTCCCAATGCTCGCCTTCCTGCGTGAACGCCCTAGAGTCATAGTTCGTTTCACCGACCGCGATGACCGGGTCGCCGGCGGTGTTCAGCAAAACGACAGAAATCAGTTCGCTGGATTTGACGAGCTGGTTGGTGTGGCTGTTGACCAGCAGATTGAGTACCGGTTCGAGGCGATCCTGCAAGACCGTGCTGCGGAAGCGCAGCGCCCGAATGACCGCGCTCAACGTGTTGGCGATTTCGTTGGAGCGGTTGCGTAAATCCGACTTGGCGGCCTCGCGGACGCGGACGTGCTCCTCGACCTGCCACGCGACGACGAGCAGCCACACGCCCAGCAGCAGGCTATAAATCAAGAGGTGGTTGCGTCTCGGTTGCATCGGTTTTGAGTTAGCCGCCGGCCGGAAAAAAAGCAATCACGGCCTGCGGTTATTTTTTCAGCGGCAGTTGATCCAGATACCGGTTCAATTCCTGTTCCGGGACGGAATTGGTGATCAGTTGAGCCTGGCTGGTTTCATGCGCCGACATCGCGGCGAGCTGCGACGGCATCTGCATGATATGCGGCGTGAGGAAGATCAGCAGTTCGTTTTTCTCGTTCGACTTGGCGGTGAACTTGAACAACTGGCCCAGCAGCGGGATGTCGCCCAAGATCGGGATTTTGCTTTCGCTCGAGGCCTTGTCATTGGAAATGAGGCCGCCGATGACGACCGGCTGGCCGTCGGGCGTCACGACCACGGTGTTGGCGGAACGCTTGAGGATGTTGGGGGCATACACGGCCGGAGAAGTCCCCGTCAGACTGCCGCTGCCGTAGGCAATAACCTGTCCGGGGGTTGAGGTGTCAACGGACGTGATCTGCGGTTCGAGAATCATCTGCACCAGGTTGTTCGCGCCGATGAACGGTGTGACGTCCAGTTGGATGCCAACGTTTTGATAGCTGCCGTTGATGCTCGGAACGCTGGCACCGCTGCCGCCGACCGAGGTGTAGGTGACGCCGCTGGGCAGATAAATGCTCTGGCCGACGACGATTTCCGCCATCTGGCCGTCGCGCGCCAGAATGGACGGACGCGAGAGCACCTGCGCCTTGCCGGCGGTGGCAAGCGCCTGGATGGTCGCCGTGAAATCGCTGCCGAGAATTTGATAGATGCCGCCATTGCCGGTCGCTCCCGCCAGAGACTGTGGCAGCCCGAAGCCGTTGTTCAAACTAACGCTCTGGTTGACCGGCGTGACGCTGCTGGGAACGACGGTTGGGATCGTTGTTGCTGTTGAACCGCTTCCACTCGACACGTTTTGCACCGTGTAATTGGTCATGTAACCGGTGATCTGCGAAAAATTCTTGTTTAGGCCGGTGTAATTACCCTCGACCCCGATGGCCGACGCCTTGTTGTCCTGCACCTCGACGAAGACGACCTTGATGAGCACCTGCGGTTCCGGCGCGTCAAGGCTGGCGAGCACCTGCTTGATCTGCTCGCTGGTCTCCTTGTCGGCGATGACGATGATGTTATGCGTCACCGGATCCACCGAAATGGTCGCGCTGCCGACCGAGCCGTTATTATTGTATTGGCCGCCGCTGGTCGTGGCTCCGCGGTTGGCATTGTTAAACCCGCCACCGCCAAAGCCGCCAAAGCCGCCGAATCCTCCTCCTCCGCCGCCGGTGGTGCGTTGCTGGGCATGAATAGACATCGTGGCGCTCAAAAGAAAAACCAGCACCGCGCCGGAGAATTTTTGGAATCCGTTTGTTTTCATAGTTTACCTTTATTATTCAAATTATTTTAGAACTGCCGTCCGGTGCTGCCGCCACCGGTTCCGGAGCCACCAATGCCGCTGGTGGTGGTGGTTGAACCCATGGTGGTCGTGCTGTTTTGCGCACGCTGCTGGAGCGCGCTGTTCTGCGATGATGAGCTTGAACCGCTGCGCGACGTGCTGCTGGACTGAAACATGTTTTGCAGCACCTGCACCGCCTGCTGCGGATCACCGTTCTGCATTTGGAAAACATAGACGCCCTGGTCGCGGTCCGAAGCCACGTCCAAGTCCGTCATCATACTCGCGATCTGGCTCATCAACTCCTTCGGCGCTGTCACGATGACCGCCTGGATGCGCGAATCCGCCACCGCCGTGACCTGCGTCGCCTTTTTGATGCGGTCGTCGGAATTGTTGCCGGAATTGGCGGCGCTCATCATGGCCGCAAACGGGTTGAATCCGCCGCCCGGCCCGCCACCGCCCCGGCCGCCGCGAAACGAAATGGGCGACTGCGTGTTGTTGCCCGAAGCACCGCTGGGAAAAACGCTGCTCAACTCGCTGGCCACATCCGCCGGGCTGGCGTATTTCAACCGGAACACCCGGATTTCCGTCTCCGCCTCGGCGCTGTTGTCCACCGCGCGGATGATTTCAGCCAGATGCCGGATGTTCGACTGCGTGTCGGTGACGACCACCGAGTTGCCGGCTTCGTTGGCCACAATCGTCGCCTGCGGCGAGACGAACGACGACAAATCCGAGACGAGTTGCCGCGCCTCCACAAACCGGATGGGAATGATCCACGTCGCAAATTCGGCGGTGTTGGGAATATCGCCCGGGTTGTTGCCGGTCCGGACCGGGATGCCACGCGTCTTCGCTTCGCTCTTGTCCACGATGGTCAGCGTCCGGCCGTCGCGGATGGCGGCGTAATTGTTCCGGTTCAACTCGGTGTTCAGCAGCGCCACCGCCTCCTCCTGGGTCACCGGATGCGTGCTGGTGATGGTCACCGTGCCGTTGACGTGCGTGTCCTGCACGATGATGAAACCGGCCGCGTCGCTCAAATAATTCAAGACCATCTCCAGCGGCGCGTTGCGGAAATTCAACAGCAGTTCATTTGAATTGTTCGTGCCAATGGCCTGTGCGGGCGGCGCAAAGGGCGAGGCCACGGCTTCCGGCGCATCGCCTTTCGGCAAAATGACCGTGGACGTGACAGGCTGGTTTGCCTCCGGCGCGGCTCCGGCCGGCGGCATGTCCGGCGGCGCGACTGCTTCCGGCGGGGCGGCCTCCGGCGTGCTAATGTTGTTTGTGTCGGCGTTGCCGGCCGCCGGTTGCGCGGCGGCGGAGAGCAGCATTGCCGCAACGCCAACGGCCGCGAGAAGGATGGTGGTTTGGATTTTCATTTTAATTCCTGTTCTCTTTTCTGCATGAGCTTTTTCAAAATGTCGTTCGGGGCGCTGGCGGAACCGGGCGCGTCGCCGGCGTCGGGACTGACAGCTTCCGCCGGCGATGCCGCGTCGCCCGCCGTGAAGGCGGCTGACCCGTCCGATTCGGCCGGCCGCCACTCGCCGCCCTCCTGCCGCATCATGTCGCCGATTTTTAACCGCACGGTCTGTTTTTTGTCAGCGGCCTGCAACTTGACGCCGGCCAGCGTGATTTCAACGACGGTGTAGCCGGCAATGCTGTTGGTGTCCGATTCGTGAAGCACTTTCCGCAGATCGGAATTGTTCCCGTCAAAAAACGCGAACATGCCTTTTTCATAGTGCATCGTGCCGACCAGCGTGAACGCCGGTGCCGTGCGAGTCACCTTCGGACGGTAGATGGCCGCGCCGGGCGACGAATGCGCGTATCGGTCCGGATCAAAAATGTTGCGCTCCGTGATGAACCGGCTGAACTGCGCGTAATCCGCCGCGCCGGAAACGCTGTTTGACTGCGCGGCGGCCGCAAAGCCGTTCGCCAGCACGAGTGCCAGCACCGCCAGAATTTTTATTTGCGTCGGTTTCATTATTTCATTTGCGAAACGAGTGCCAGTCCGCTGATTTGCAGGCCGAGCGTGAGCTCCTGGCCGGTGGCGTCATGCGAGCTCAACTCCACCGCTTCGGCCTTGAGCGCCATCGGACCTTTTTCAATCTGGTAAAGAAACTGGCTCAACGCGCCGAGCGAGCCGGTCGCCTCGACGCGGCAGTTCAGCGTCAGATAATTTGTCGAGTCGTTTTTCCACTGCGGCAGGACGCTGGTGATTTCCGCGCCGCTGCTGCGTGACCAGTTGTTGAACGCCGTGATCACCTGGTTTTCCGCCAGCGACGTGTTGGCCGGCAGCGCATTCGTGCGCATGTCGTCCCAGCGGCCGCGGATGTCCGCCTCGCGCTTTTTCAGGAAATTTCCGTCATTGACCTTCACGCGCAGCGCCCTGATTTCCTGCGAGCGCGCCGACCACAAATTCACCAGCGGCGTGTAAACCCAGTTCACGCCGACGAGCAGCGCCGCCGCCGCGATGGTGAGTGCGATCAAAAACTGCTGGCGGTTTTGGATTTTCATTGCGTGCCTCCGTTGCCGTATTGGAATTCAAACGTGAATTGCATCGGGTTTTTCCCGCGGATTGTGTCCAGCTTCAAACCGCCCACGCCGTCCGCCGTGCGCAATTTTGCTTGCATCGCCAGCAGCGCCGCACTGTCGCGCGCGGTGCCGGAACAGCTCACCGTGTTGTCGTCGCGGATTTCAATGGTCTTGGCTGTCACCGCGCCGTCTTCGGGAAACGTCAGCGACAACTGCCGCAAAATCGCCAGGTCACGGAACGAATCGTCATACCACGGACGATACTGACGGATTTGATCCTGCACGGCCTCCAGCTCGCGAACTTTCGCCGACATGCCCGACCACTGCGACCGCAGCCGCCAGAGCTGGATTTGCTGGATGAAAAACAACCCGCCGATGATCGCCAAAATTCCAGCGGCCACCGCACCAACCGTCCGCAACCGACCGGACGAATACTTTGTGAAAATCTGTTCAATGAGCGTCGGCTTGGGCGGCAGAAATTCAAATGCGGGCGATTGTTCCACCAGCGCCCGTGCCGCGAGGCTGAACACCGCCGACACCGGCGCTTCCGCTGGAAGTTGTGCGCCAAATTCATCCGGCGCATAACCCGAAACCATTTCGACCTGAAAGCCCATCGGCTCGAAACGCAGTTCCAATTCGTCCGCGAGTTCCTGCGCCAGTTCGCGCGGGCCAAAAATGCGGATGCACTTGACCGCATCGCGCAATTCGGCGGGCAACTGGCCGAGCGTGATGCGCGTTTCGCGCGCAACGAGGTCGGCGTGCAATGTGCGCCGGCCACCTTCGTTTTCCACCGCGCCTTCGAGCGCGCGCAGCGCCGCCACGCCGCCACCACAAGTAATTTGCAGCGAGACCGTGCCTTCGCCGATCGCCAGTGCAAGCACGCCGGTAGTGGCACAGGCATCTTGCCCGTGAGTTGAAGCGGCTTCCTTCCCGTCATAAACACACAGGCGAGACGCCTGTGCCACTAATGCCGAAATGCCCAACGCGAAGCTGACCGGCTTCAATTTCGCCGCGGCCAGCACCTGCTCGATGGTCGCGATGTGCGCGCCGGGAATGCCCGCGAGCAAAACATTTTTGCCATTGGCCAACGCGCAGCGCGAGTTCGCCAGTTGCAACGTCGCGATATCGGTGGAAAAACCGCGCTCGGCCTCCATTTGCAGCAGGCTCGCGGCGTCGGCCTCCGGCAGCGGCGGCAGTTCCGTGTGCGCCATCAAAACCCATTTCAGCGGCAGGCCGAAAACGCAATGCCGTTCGCGAACGCCGGCGGCGTCGAGCTGGTTGCGGATTTCGCGGCCGACCAGTTCCGGAGCGGCGGTGAGCGGATCAAGCGTGAGCGCGATGGAAAAACTCCGCTGCAATTGCAGCGAGCCGTTGACGCGCTGCAGCACCACGCCGTCGAGCCGGCTGCCGTCCAGCGCCAGACCGAGCACGCTGGACAGTTTTTTGCGTTTGCGAAAATTGATTTTCAAAAGGTTGTTCATGGCGTCGTGTTGTTCGCCAGCAAAGTCTGCCGGGCCTTGTCGCCCAGCGCCCAGCCGAGCCGGCTCAAATCCTGGCGGTAAAGAATGATCGGCGTGCCGTTGCTGGTGTCGAAAATAAACTTCACGCGCCGGTAGCCGCGCCCGAACGGCCCGACGGCGGCGATGTCGGCGGTGAACTGGAAACTTTTCGTCGTGACATAATCGCCCCGCTGCAACGCCGTGATCACCGGACTGTTGCTGCCCAGCGCGTCAATCAGCCAGCCGATGGAGTTCAAATTGCCGTTGTTCGCGTTTTGTGTCCGGTAAGTGATGAGCGTTTGCGCCGCGGCCAGCGCCGTCTGTTCATCGCCGTTGTTCAAACCCTCGAACAGCGCCGTTAGCACATCGGCGTCGGCTGTGTTGACGTTGATGCGGCCGCGAAGATAAGTGTTGGTGCTGGTCGTGACGTCATTGTAAATCTTCGCGAAATCCGCCGCGCTCATGCCGAGATTCCGGCAGCGGACGGCGAAATCCAGAATGCCGTTGCACGGGTTTGCCCGACCCGTGCCGCCACCGCTGATGTTCTGAAAAAGGCTTTGAGCAATCGTGCTTGCATTGCCGACGCCTTCGTTCTGGAAAAGTGTCTGCATGCCGCTCCGGCTTCGGAACGTGTTTATGTTGGTCAATGTTGAGCCGTCGGAATGAAAATTCGGTTCGCGGGTGTAAACCGTCGAGTATTCGAGCAGGCCGTAATTGATTTCGCCGGAGCCGCCCGAACTTTTTTCATTCGCGTCGAGCACGCCGTTGCGGTTGAGATCGTCGCCGGCCAGCAGGTCCAGCGTCGCGCCATAGACGAGCCGTAGCTCGTCCACGGTTTCAAACGGCGCATATTTCGGAACATAGCCGAGCGACGCGTAATCCAGCGACACGACGCCGTTGGTGCCGCGCCAGTCCATGACGGCGTTGGCAAAATCAATCGTCATGTTCGGCAGATACGAAAGGACGTTGGTGTTGACCGTGTTCAAATTTAATTTCGAGCCTTCGTCAACCAGGCCGAAAGTTGGTTCCATGGTGTTTTGTCCGCTCGTGTCGCGGCCAATCAGCCAGAATTTCGCGTCGCCCACCGGCACGGCGGCGCACACAAAATAATTGGTGGCCGGCACCGCGCCGTTCGTCGCGTAATTTTGGAGCACATAGCCGACGTAGCGCGCCGCGCCTTCAATGGCCTGATCCGCCGCGAGACCGCTGGTGCGGTTGTCCGAGGCCTGCAGCTCATACGACATCGAATTGGCGAAATAGAGCGCGATGGCCACCAGCCCGAGGCAAATCCACACCACGATGATGAGCACCGAGCCGCGTTCGGCGTGTTCATCCATTTTCAAACTGTGACGGCGCAATTTCATTTCAACTTCCGGTGGTCGCGGTCAGAACCATGTTCGTGCGTGACTGCGAATCAATCGGCACAACCAGTTCAACCGGCTGCGCGTTGTTGTTGCCCGACATCTGGATGTCCACGCGGACGGCCAGCGGCAGATTGGTGTTCACGGACGTCGCGCCGGTCGTGTCCCAGGTGTCCTGCCATTGCGCGCCGTCGTAACAGGAAAACTTGATGCTCGCGACGCCGCTCAACATGACCTGATCGTCCACTTCCGGCGTCGTCACCGTCAAAAGATTCCGCGCGACGCTGCGGACCAGATCCTGGCCGGTGGCGGAGCGGTCGGCCGGCGGCTTCAATCCGTAGGTGACGCGCTGGATGTCGGCCCACGGCGTGCTGGCGTTCAACGCGCCGGTCGCGGTAAACATCTCGATCGCCACCGGCTGCGCCACGCCGAGGCTGGTCACATTGCCGACCCGGAAATCGCCGGATAAAACTTTGCTGGTGCCGTTCGTCGGCGTCACGGCGCATTGCAGATCGCGGCGCAGAAACGTCACCGTCTGGTCAATCGGCGACGCGGCGTCCACCATGTCCGCCGTCGCCTGATGCAAACGCAGCGCGGTGAACAGCACCGCGTTGACGGCGATCAGCACAATGGCGGCGACGCCGATGGCGAGAATCATCTCGATCAGCGTGAACGCATGCCGGTTGTTCGTTTTTTTATTCACCGTTGCAAATTCATGGTTGCCGCCGACTGGTTTTGCGCATTTGCCAGCGTGCTCAATTTCACAGAGTAATCTTTTCCCTGCGCCAGATATTTCACCTCGACCGTCAGCAGTTGCATCGCATCCGGCGGCCAGTTCTGGCTGGTCAGCGTCCAGCGGAAATCCAGCGTGCCTTCCGTGACCGTGCCGTTTTGCTGGCCGCTGCTCCAATTCGTCGTGACCAGGCTCTCGTTCAAAATCCGGTCGGCGATGCGCGCCGCCGCGCCCTTCCGCACCGCCACCTCGCCCGCGAGGCTCGAAACGTGCAATGCCTCGACCGCCGCCGGAATCACGATGGCCAGAAACAGCATTGCCGCCAGCACCTCGGCCAGCGTGAAGGCTGCGCGGCTTTTAATTTTGGCTGTCGCTAATTTCATAACCCGTGCGGTTGCCCGTCTCGACCAGCCAGCGCTTGAAGCCGGCGGAATCCGTCAACTGCAACTTCTGCGGACTGCTTTCATCCACGGTTCCATCCGCCAGAAACCGGATCGCCGGCAAATTGTTGAACATTGTCGGCGCGCTCAAGCCGGTGGTCAGCATCGCGATTTGCAGCGTCGAATCCACTGACAAATTTTCCGCCTTCGGATCGCCGGTCTGGCCGGTCGTTTCGGCCTGAAGGCCGTAGCTGCCTTGCTTTTCGTCCACCCAAACCACCATCGGCATGCCTTCGGAAACCGCGCGGCTCTGACCGGCGTGCATCAGCGCCATCAGCCGCCGCGCCTCCGAATCCATCGCGCGACCGCGGATGAAATTCGCCATCGGAGGCGCGGCCAGCGACGTGATGATGACCAGCAGCGCGAGCACGAGAATCAACTCGATCAGCGTGAACGCGCCTGAAAATTTCGAGTGACGAATTTCGAATGGCGAATTGGTGCTGGCCAACCGTATTGGCGGCATTCGCAATTCGTAATTCGCAATTCGCAATTTCATTTACTTCGTCCAGTTGACCACGTCATCGTCCGTTCCTTCCTTGCTGTCCGGCCCGACGGAAAGCAGGTCGTAGCCAGCTTGGTTGTGTTTGCCGGGAAAATAATAAATGTAGGGATTGCTCCAGGGATCCACCGGCAGCTTGTCGAGATAAGGCCCGTGCCAGTTCTTCGCGTTGGACGGCTGCACCAATAAATCCTGCAGGCTCTTGGGGTAAAAACCGTTGTCAATTTCATACTGGCCGAGCGCGGATTTGATGCCGCCGTTGATGTCGGCCGTGGCCGCCGTCACACGCGCGCGCTCGGAATTTCCGGCGATTTTCGGGATGACCAGCGCCGCGAGGATGCCGATGATGACGACCACCAGCATCAATTCCGTGAGCGTAAAGCCCCGGCGCGTTTTTGTTTCCCGAACGATGTTATTTTTAATTTCGATTTTCATAATCTCTCGTTTTTATTTGATGTATTGACTCATGGACAGCACCGGCAACAACATGCCGATGAAAATGGTGCCGATGAAGGCGGCGATCAGGAACAGCAGCAGCGGCTCGGCGAACGCCACGGCGGTTTTCAAGTTGCGGTCCAGATCGTTTTCGGTGGTGCCGGCGATGCGCACCAGCTCGGCGTCGAGCTTACCGCTTTCTTCCGCGACCGAAATCATCTCCAGCGTCGAGCCGGTAAAAAGCTGTTTGCAGTCTGCGAGGCTCTGACCGAGTCGTCCGCCCTGCTGCACGCGCTCAATGGACTGACCGACGGCGTCCACGAGAATCTGGTTGCCGATGGAGCGGCGCGAAACATTCAGGCCATGCACGAGCGGCACGCCCGCGCCGATCAGCGTACCGAGCATCCGGCAGAAGCGCGCCATCGCGAACTGCGCGATGAGCGGGCCGACCAGCGGCGATTTCAAAACCAAACCTTCCCAGACGCGCTTGCCTTTGACGGAGGTGAACCAGGTGCGCACCAGAAAACCAATCGCAATCAGCCCCGCCGCGACAAATAATCCGTAGGAGCGAACGATGTGGCTTGCGCCGATGATGATTTGCGTGATGAGCGGCAGAGAGCTGTGGAGGTTGTTGAAAATGTTCTGAAATTTCGGAATGAAAAATGTGAGCAGCAAGATCAGCACGCCCAGCGCGAGAACCAGCAAAATGCACGGATACAGCATCGCCGTCAGGACTTTCGCTTTCAGGTCCTTTTCGCGCGCCTGAAATTCAGCGATCTGCGCCAGCACCACGTCGAGAAATCCGCCGGCCTCGCCGGCCTCGACCATCGCGACATACACGCGCGGAAAAGTTTCCGGCGACCGCGCCATCGCGTCGGCCAGCGACATGCCGTCCACGACGAGGTTGTGGATTTCCTTCCACTTGGCCTGCGCCGCCGGCGACGAGGATTCCTTGTGCAAAATCACGAGCGCGCGGCTCAACGGCACGCCCGCCGCGAGCAGGCTCGACAACAGCCGCGTGAAATTTTCCAGTTCCTTCGCCGAAACCTTGTGCAAACCAATTTTGAAGGAAATTTTTCCAAAGCCTTCCAGCCCGGCTGGCAAACCTGCGCCATTTTTTGATGCCGAACCATTTTTCCCGCCGGCTTTTTCCGCCAGATTCACCGGACGCAGGCCGAGCGCTTCCATCTGCCGTAACGCGTCAGGGCGGCCCGGCGCGTCAAGCACGCCTTCGGCCATTTTGCCGTCGGACTTCAGCGCTTTGTATGAAAACGTGGCCATGGAAAAAAATTATCGCGCTACCGCGATGCTCGCGGCGGATTCGCCGGCTTGATTTTTGGTCGCGCTCTCGACTTCTTTCGCCGTCGTGACGCTCAACACTTCCTCGACCGTCGTGACCCCGGCGGCGACCAACCGCCAGCCGTCCTCGGCGAGCGTGCGCATACCGCCTTTGCGCGCGGCGGCGCTGATCTGGTCGGTGGAGGCGCTTTCCAAAATCAACCGCCGAATATTTTCGTCAGTGTCCATCCATTCAAAAATGGCGTGCCGGCCGAAGAAGCCCGTGTTGCGGCATTCGCGGCAGCCGACGGATTTGAAAATCATTTTGTCGGCCGAAATGCCCAGCTTCAATTTGAACGCCTGCGCCCTTTCGGAAATGTCCGGCTGTTTGCAATGTGGACACAACACGCGGACGAGGCGTTGCGCCAGCACCGCTTCGAGCGACGAGGCGACGAGATACGGCTCGACACCCATATCCACAAGCCGGGTGAGCGCGCCGGGCGCGTCGTTCGTGTGCAGCGTGGAGAAAACCAAATGGCCAGTGAGCGACGCTTGCACCGCAATCTGCGCGGTTTCGGCGTCGCGAATTTCGCCGATGAGAATCACGTCCGGGTCGTGGCGCAAAATCGAGCGCAAGCCGCGCGCGAACGTCAGGCCGGATTTTTCATTCACCTGAATCTGGTTGACGCCCTTGAGCTGATATTCCACCGGGTCTTCCACGGTGATGATTTTGCGGACGGCGTCGTTGATTTCGTTCAGCGCGGTGTAAAGCGTCGAAGTTTTGCCGGAGCCGGTCGGGCCGGTGACGAGAATGATTCCGTGGGGCAAACCCAGAACATTCTTGAAATGTTCATATTCGCGGTGCGCCATGCCGATCTGGCCGAGGCCGCGCAACGTGGAATTCTGCCGGAGCAGACGCATCACGACGGCTTCGCCGTGCAACATCGGAATCACGGAAACGCGGATGTCCACCTCGGCTTCGTCAATGCGGACCTTGATGCGGCCGTCCTGCGGCAGCCGTTTTTCCGCGATGTTGAGGTGGCTCAAAATTTTGACGCGGGAAACGATGGCCGGCTGAAAGCGTTTTAATTGCGCAGGCACGGGAACTTCCTGCAACTCGCCGTCAATGCGGTAACGGATGCGGAATTCGTCCTCGAACGGTTCAAGGTGGATGTCGGAGGCACGCAACTCAATCGCGTCCTTCAAAACCTGGTTGACGAAGCGGATGATCGAGGCTTCGTCCTCTGCGCCTTCGTCGAGATTGTTGCCTTCGGCATCTTCGTCGAGGACCTGCAGTCCCTTTTCCTCGTCGAGCGTGCCAATGGTGTCGGCGCCGACGCCGAGGCGTTTTTTGATTTCGCGTTGGACGGCTTCGCTGGTGGCGAGCACCGGCTTGAGGTTCAAGCCGGTCATGGTTTTCAGTGCGTCCAGCCCCTGCGTGGCGAACAGCCGGCTGGTGGCGACTTCGACATGACCGTTGTCGCGCCGCAGCGGCAGCAATTCTTCCTTCAACAAAATGCGGGCGGGAAAAAGGGAGAGAAGCTGACGATCCGGCTCCACGTCGTCGAGCGTCGTGAAGGCGAGTCCGTATTCCGTCGCGAGCCAGCGCAGCACATCCTCCTCGGTTTGCACCGGGGGCTTCGCGGCGGACAGCGACCTGGCGTCAAGCGAAGACAGTTGCTTGGCGGCAACCATCCGCTCCAGCAACGGTTTCGAATCTTGGACAACGGTTTCGTTCATGGAACGTCAGCTTCTCGTTTGTGAACTTATTCGACCAATCCAAGCAAAGCCGCCTGCGCCTCTTGCTTGACGGTCAGAACACTGCGAAGTTCGGCCTGGGCGGCGGACAGCTTGGCCTGTTTGACCTTCTGAGAATCCTTGTATTTGGCGAGCAGATCCTTGATCTGAGCGGAGGGTGCATTGTCATCAATCGCCTTTTGCAACGCCTCGGCCTCCGGGCTGGGCGTGCCGCCGAACATGCGGCCCATGCCGCCACCTTGGTTGCCGCCGCGGTTGCCCCGGCCGAACATGCGGCCCATGCCGCCGCCGCCGACATCCCGGCGCGCGTCCATCACTTTTTGAACCAGCGGCTGCACCGCCGCCCATTCCGTGTCGTTGGTGAAGCCAAGCTGGTCTTTGATGTTGTCCATCATGCGCTGCTGGAACTGCGCCGGGTCAAAGTTGCCGCGGCCGCCGCCGAATCCGCCAGGTCCGCCCCCGGCACCTCCACCATTTCCGCCATTGTCATTTTGCGCGAACGCACTGCCGGTGCCCAAAATCAGGGCGACCACCGTGGCGCACACCGCGAACAGTTGATTGATTTTCATGGAATTTTCTTTAGTCGTTTTGTGTCGTTTATGTTTGATGCAATGTCAGACAACGCACCAACGCTGCTGACCGGTGAAAACATTACCTACGCAGATAACATACCAACGCGAAAACGCGGTTTTCCTTGGGATTTGACGGGGGAAGCTGCGCAATTATTGCTCGAACCGTTGAGCGCCGCGCAGATTTTGCGCGCTGGGTTTGGCCATTGGAACGCTTCATGCTGGTTAATTCCCGAAAACAAGGTTGGCTTGGGTGATGATCATCGGATTTTGAAAAGTAAAATTTTACCGCCAAATTTTCAGACTATGCGCGCAACGGGATACATCCTGCTGTTATTGGGTTTCCTCTGGCTGGCGGTTTGGTGCGCCGGCTACGCGGACGCCTTGACCCGTTCCATCGGCCCGGAACATTTCAAAAAATATCCCGACATCGGAAAGTATTCCGGCAGCGAAGTCTGTGATGCGATCCGCAGCGTGCTGAACGAAACTCGTGACCAGACGCGCGGAGTCACGTTTCCGGCGGTGTTGATGCTGGTCGGAGGTCTTTTGCTCGATGTTGCCGGCCGGCGCACATCCAAACAAGAAGCGCCGGAAACGATTTCCCTGGAAGGGCCGGTCGAACTCATCAACGACAGGCTGGCGGTCAGGATTCCACTCGCGGTTGGCGGCGACCAACTGGCACCGTTGGCAAAAGGGCTTGGCAAAATTGAAGGGGAATACTTGAACGTGACAATACCGCGGCGGCTGGCAAAAAAATTAAAAATCAGCGCCGGGAGCATCATTTCCGTGGACAATCATAAGGGGAAATTCAATATCACGCTTGGTTCCGCAGATGCCCAGCCGTCCTGACGACATCACGGATCATTAATCTTTGGAACCGGCACTGGCGGATAGAGGAGCGGCTTCTCGCTGGTTTTTATAGGACGGCGAAAAGTCCGCACCTAGACAAATACAATCTACTTCTCCAAGCCGTAAACCAAAATCCTGAAACTGCCCGGCACCATCTTGCCGCGGCGCTGGCCCGGCTCGGGCGCCTCAAATTTCGCCGTGGGCAGATAAATTTTGTGCGTCGCCGGATCAATCGTCATCGTCCGCGCGCCGCGCTCCGTTTTCAGCGTTTGCACCACCGTCAATTTGTCGCCGTCTGCCCGGGCAATCGTCACCGTGCCGTCGCCGCAGGAGGCGAAGACCAGCCTCGTTTCGGGATCGAATGCGGCCCCGTCAACGCCCTCGCCGATCGGCACGCTCGCCAGCACCTTTCCGCTTTCGTTGTCCAGCATCACCATCAGCCGGTTGTCGCAGCCGAGGAACAGCCGGTGATTTTTCACGTCAATGGCCATGCCCGACGCCGCTTCACCGGGCGCGATCGGCCAGCGGTTCACGACGGCATGTGTTTTGGCATCAATCGCGACGACTTCGTTTTTGTCTTCGAGATTGTCGAAGACGCGGCCGGCTTCGGGATCGGCCCGCGCAAATTCCGGTTTGCCGCCGAGCGGAATGGCACAAATCACTTTTCCCGACGCGGCGGAAATCACGGTGGCCGACTGGCTGCGCCCGTTAAACGCGTAAACCTCGCTCGGTCCCGGCAAATATAGAATCGCGTCGGGATTGGTTTGGGTGTCCGCTTTGGCAAGCATCTGCGATTTTTTCAGATCGAAGATGCCGACCTTGTTTTCCCGGCCATTGCTGGTGAATCCGCGGTTCAACTCCGGCGCCACCGCGATGCCGTGAACGCCGGGCGTGTTCGTGACCTCGCCGGCCACCGTGTCGGTTGCCAAATCAACGACCACGACTTTTGTCGCGTGCGAAACATAAAGCCGGTGCGCCGCCGAATCCACGGTCAGATCATCCCACCCACCGTCGCTACCGCCGGGAATTTCCTTGAGCAGTTGATAGGACACGTCGGCGTGACAGGTGGCGAGGATGAGCGTGAATAACACCGATAATAAAATGTTTTTCATAGGCTAATTGGATTGGCCGCCTATTTTGCACCGGCTCGCGCCGGCGTCAATGCGCAAACCCGCCCGGGTCAATTGATGCGGTTGGTCAGCGATTCTTTGGGGCGGAAAAGGCCTGTTCTCGACGCACAAACATCCAGCGCACAAAAAAGCGGAGCCTGGTTTTATCCAGGCTCCGCTGCGAAAACTTACCGGCTATTGATTAATAGCGTTCACGACGACCAGCGCCGCCGCCGCCGCCGTATTCACGACGACCGCCGCCGCCGCCGCCGGGCGCGCGTTCTTCACGGGGCTTGGCAACGTTGACGGTGAGGGCGCGGCCATCCAACTGCGCGCCGTTCAGGGCGGCGATGGCTTTCTGCGCTTCTTCCGCCGTGCTCATG
>Ga0182016_10000210_pt1 | contig 71938 bp, 49 predicted proteins | sample 712S2MmetaG_FD_120491 | JGI IMG/M metagenome (GOLD analysis project Ga0182016, IMG submission 120491) | Permafrost microbial communities from Stordalen Mire, Sweden - 712S2M metaG | ecosystem: Environmental > Terrestrial > Soil > Wetlands > Permafrost | place: Sweden: Stordalen | collected...
GTCAGACCTTGCGGCGAAATAAGGGCCGCTGCGTTCAACCGCCGGATGCGGAAAACCGCATGTCCGGTGGTGTGGGAGGGTGACGGGGCGCAATCCCCGTCACTCGACCCGATCCAGGGGGTCCGCCCCACAAAGAAGGCGAAGGGATTAGACCTGGAAGCTGGAAACTAAATCGTCGACCAGGGGGCGTCAAGCAGTCCCTCAAGGATGGGTTGACAGGGGCGTCAGAGACGATAGCGACTTATTGTTCATGGACGGCACGGTCTCGACGGTGAAAGTCACATCGGGCGGTGCCAGCTAGAAGGGAAGGTTGTGCATCTCACTCATTAAGAGGCGTTTATACGCCATCCCCTGGCTGTCGCTTTCCCAAGCTGTAAATGTTGAATTCTTCAACACTACGACTGGCGTATCCCCAATTTTAGGTAGGTTAGCATTATCAGAATGGATGATTACTTTTTCGTTAGTTAGCCTTATCATTATTTTTGCAAGGCCCCACTTGATGGCAACCCAACCCGAAGCGAGTGAGGCGCTCGAAGCGCTCCGCCTGCTATTGGACGGAATATCAGCCCACGCGGTGTTCGACAACTCCCAAGAGTTCACCGCCTTAAGACGCGAATTCCGCCGCCTGCGCGGCGAGCTCAATTCCGATGGTGACGCGATCAGGGTGGTTCGAAGTGCCCTAAACCAGCTTCTGGAGCACAATGCTCGCGTCACAAGATCGGTGCGCACGGTTCGTTCCGCGCTTCCCCATATCCTTTCCCGGCTTACTGCCTCGCTTCAATCCGTGCACGAGATCAACGAGTCGGCATCGGTTCGCGTGCAGACCGTCGAAAAGGAACTCGCCGAGTCTTCCAGCGCGGCGGACCTGCAATCCTTCCGGTCGAGCCTGGCGATGCTCTTGGACACTGCAAAGTTCGATGGCCTCAAGCAGAGCTCGCTCGTGAGCGACACGATCACGCAAGTCATTCGCGATTGCCGTCAGATCGTGGAATATTCCGCGGAACCCGAGGCCAGTGCGGTTGCCGACGACTCGGCCACGAGGAATGTGGATTCGCTAACCGGCCTGCCCAACCGCACCCGGGCGGAGCGGGCAATTGTCCGGCTGGCGAATGAGGAAGGCGCGTATGTGTCCGTCTTCCACCTTAACCGCCTGCCCTTGATCCAAAGCCGATTCGGCATCCGCGGGCGCGATGAAGCCGTACTCCAGTTCGTCCAGAACCTGGCACAGTTGCTGGCTGAGCCGGATACTTTGTTTCGTTGGGGGGAAGCCGCATTTCTGGGCATTGTCTACGACTGCATTTCCACCGGCCATGTGGTCTACAAAGAAGATGTGACGCTATTCGTGCGGGGGCAGCAGTTCGTCCATCTCGAACTGGGGGGCCGGTCGGCGCTAGTCCCCGTCCCATGCCGTCACCGGCAGTTTCCGCTCAGCAGCGTGACGCCCGGCGCCTTGTTTCAACAGATCGACGCATTCGTGGACGGCGCCGCAGTGTCGGCTGCTGAACCTGGGTAGAACAAGCCAAGAAGAAACGCTTGGCACATCGTTTCATTTCCGCCTGCCGCAGGCATCGCTTCCGAAGACTTGCATACGTCAAACGATAGCGGCTCACTTCAACCGGCTCTATCGAAAACGCCGATAGAGAGCTAACATCAGCGGAGATCTATCGCGCTGTATGACGAGCAAATGTCATCAACCGGCGTTTTGCGGCCAAGTGAACAGATACACGGTGGCCGGCCGGCACTGCCAGGAGCGGTTCATCGGCAGACATCGATGCTTTGACCCGTCCGCAACCTGAGCAGCGTCCACAGATGGGCCAAATCCCGTCGAGGGCTAACGGACGGCAATGGTAACGGGATTCGAAGCGGTGGCGCCGATCGATAGCACAACCGGCACGGCGTCCCCGGCTGCGACTCCCTGCGGCACCTGGACGTTCACCTGGTAGAGGCCGATAAAGCCGGGAGCCAGTCCCGCGAAACTGACGAAAGCCGGCAGGCCGCCAATCGTGACGGCCGGAACGCCTTTGAGGCCGGACAACGAGGTTACGGGAGCTGCCGCTCCGGTCGGCGGGGGGTTGGTGACCGCGCCCAGCCCGGTAGCGAAAACCAGTATGTAGTCCCCGGCATGGGCCGGCGAGTTGGCATCCACCACGGCTCCCTCGATATTTTCGATGGCGCCCTGTCCGCCCTGAGGCGCGCCCAGGGAGAAAATACCGGGGTCGGCTAGCCCCACGGGAACAGACTCCAGCTCGGCGCCGATCGAATTGCCCGACACTGTAACTGTGGTTGTCGACGCGCCCTGTAACTCCCAAGGCACCTGCAAGTTCAGTTGCGACGAAGAGGCATAGAGGATGGGAGCGGAGACGCCGCTGAACTGCACAGTTGCCCCGTTCAGGTTGAGGCCGAACATGCTCACCAGGGAGCCGGGCGCCAGAGCGCCTTGCTGAAACGTGGCAGCGTTGACCAATCCCCCCGTCCCGGTCTGAGGCCCGTTAATAGTTCCGGACGCCCCCGCAAGCGACATCGAATTCCCGGAGCCGCCACTGCCCAGGTAGTCGAACAAGGAGACGTCATTCAGTACGCCCCCCACCAGATTGTCGTGCACGCTCAATTGCTGCACTTGATTTCCGCTCGCGTTCAGCATTCCCGCCACCACGTTGATGCCCTTGATTCCGGTATACGGCGCAATCGCCACCGTGGCAGCCTGGTCCACCTGGTTGCAGGAGATCTGCGCACCGGACACGACGTTATTGTCCGCAGGGGAGATCGGGGCATTGAGGGCTCCGCTGCCTCCCAATCCTCCAATTACGCTGATTCCCACTAACGGCGTGTCTACCTCGTTATTGAGAATCGATAGCCCGTTGACACTATCCCCCGGCTCCTCCGATCCGGTCCAAACCTGAATCCCTCCGAAGGTGATTCCCATCGTTCCCGGGTAACAATTACAGCCGTTGTAAATCGGCGATGTCATCTGTATGGTGTTGGACTGCACCAAAACATTGGAGAGCGCATCCGCGGTTGTGGTTCTGCTGTAGTACCCGCCGCTGGAACCGCTGTTCAGCATTACTCCGACATTCAACGCTCCCGAAATCGTGTTCCCCAGAATCGAGAGGCCATTGAGCGTGTTATTGCGGTTCCCGCAGCATGACTCCTGCTGGTTGATTCCCATACCGGCGAAGCCGGTCACCGCAGGGACGGCGGCTATTTCCTGGATAGTGTTCGAGAGAATGCTGAGATTGCTGATGGTGTTGTTCTCCGAATATTGGATCGGTAACACCGGCGGGTTCATATCGTCGCTGGCTGCATCGCCACCCACAATGACGATGCCATCCCCGGGTCCGGTCATCGTCATCTGGTTAGCGACAATCTGTATGCCGTTCAGCGAATTTTTCGAGGCGCTGCCTACGCCCGTTCCCACGTGGATTGCGGACTCGGTGGAAGTGCCTGCGATGACATTGCTCGCGATCATCGTGTCGAGAACCTGGTTGCTAGTCGATCCAAGCCCAGCTCCAGCGAGCACTTGAATCCCGATCCCGCCAGGCGATTGCATCACGATATGGTTGTTGGCGATAGTGGTGTGTTGCAGCGTGTCACCCACCGTGCCGCCGATCAGCAAATCGATCGCCAGAATCCGGCCGGGGGCGGTACTGGAGATCGTATTGCCGGTAATCAGAATGTGGTCCCAGGTATTCCCGGTGACCACGGCCGGAGTTTGAGGCGCGGTGCCGGGTTCGCCAAGAGTCGGATTCAGCACGATTCCCTCATTTTGGATGTTGGTCATCACCAGGTTGCTGATGGTGATGTTGGCGAAAGTGGTCCCGGTGGCCGCGGGGAGCTGGAATTTCGCCGATGGGCGCTGGATCCCAACATAAGCTCCATTCTGGAAAGCGAGGCCATTGACGGTATTGCCTCCGGACAGAATAAAGATCGTGCTGGTGACCGTGATATCGGGCTGTCCGTCGCCATCGATGTCACCATTGAGGGTGACGTTTCCCCCGCTCAAGTAGGGCAGGCCTCCAAGGATAGTGGATCCCTTCAGAGCCGGATCGAACTGGATGTTCCAAGTGCCCGGGTCGTTGTTGGTAGCCGTGATGGCTTCAATGAGAGAGATTCCATCCGGGCCGGGATTGGCGGCCAACGCTTTCACAGAGGAAGTGTCGCCATTTACCGCGCCCGTGGCGTTGGTGACCACGATCACCGTGCCGCGATTCAGGACCACAGGAGGAATGGTGACCGCTGGAGGTGTATAGCTTTTCGCGCCAACGGCGCCGCAGGAGGCCGGTAATTGGCCGGCTGCCGGCAGTGCGGCGATAGCCAATAAAAAAGGAATAGTCCCGATCGCGTGTCGCATTCTCAGGTCTCCTCCGAGGCGCGGTGTGAAATCCGGGTTCGCCTGCCTGCCACAACTATACTCTTATCGCCTCGTTGGTTTGTGTCGAGCCCCCGCCTTCGCTGGGATGGACTTAGACAAAGCAGACCTGCCACTAGTGGCGCTGAGCTAACTAAGAGAATCTACTTGCTGGCGGTCAGAGTCTTCTCCCACAGGAACTTGTGCAGGAACGTTTTCCATGCGGCACAGGGTGTAGATCCGGCGACTGTGCAGCAGCGACTCGTGGACGTCGTCGGGGAAGACGATGAGTTCGTAGTAGACGTCGCGCCGGGTGAGCGGGGATGCGTAGGGCGTCTACAATCTGCCGGGCCATTTTTGGCGGCCGTGAAAAACTGCGATCGATTCCAGCCGCTCGCGGCGGACCCGGTACGGAATGACGTAGGGGGTATCCGGCGCCACCAGCTCGCGCGTGCCGAGAACACGTCCTGGGCGACCCATCTCGGGGTGTGTTTGGAGCAGGTCGACTGCCTTTAGAATTCGGCTGGCGACGAGAGCCGCATTTTGCTCCGAATCCCGTTCGATGTACTCGCGAAGGTGGACGAGGTGGCGGATCGCCCGGCGGGACCAGACGACTTTCATTTCGGGGCTTTTGTCTCACTGGGCTTGCCCCAGGATTTCAGCCATTTTGCGACCTTCTCGTGGCTGACTTCCTGTCCGGAATCGAGCTCGGCCACTCCGGTTTCAAGCTCGCCGAGCTGCCATTCTTCAGACTCGACGTAGGCGGCTATAGCCTCGGCGGCAAGAAAGGACTTCGACCGCTTCGAGCGTTGGGAGAGTGCGTCCAGGCGCTTCTTGGTACCCGCGTCGACCCGTATCGAGAGTGTTTCGCTCATAGGATGTGCTCGCCTGTACACATCTTCGCACACTTGCACACACTGGGCCGTTTTCCGGGTATGGCTCCGGGAGCAGATCGCGAAGCTCCGGTCTCAAGGCGTGCAATATCCAGCAATTTCAGTTGAACCCCGACGGTACATTCGTGGCGACCATAATCGACGAAGCGCAAGGGTCGCTGCTTCGGCCTATGGACGATGAAACCGAGGTGTTTTTCGTCAATAATTTTTCGGGTTTCGCACTCGGAGCGATCACAACATGGGACGAACCGATATCGGGCAGCGTCTTCAAGGCGCCGTCTGAATGGACTGCATTTGCGATAGGAAAAGGCGCCGGACTTCGTTACTGCACTTCTTTACCGCGAAATTCTTGGAGGGCGGCAAACCATTGACTCCGGGTGCACGCAGTTTGTCGCCTGAGACGCCTAAGGTGTTTATATTCAAACGGTGTTCTACTTCCCCAAGCTGGACGTCACGGGTTACCTGGTGCCCGGAATGTGGGGAGGGACGACGCACGGCCGGTTTTCTGGTGCGGAATCCCAACTCACCATCGAACGAAGAAACTCGGCTCTGGCGAGATCGGCAGTGCCCCGTAAGGAGTGCCGGGCGGATCACGAGCCCACTTTTGTGGATTAGCGGCATTCGGCGAAGAGAATCTACTTATTGGCGGTCAGGGTCTTCTCCCACAAAAACTTGTGCAGGAACGTTTCCATGCGACCTAGGGTGTACATCCAGCGACTGTGCAGCAGCGACTCGTGGACGTCGTCGGGGAAGACGATGAGCTCGTAGTAGACGTCGCGCTGGCGGAGGAGTTGGATGAGGCCGGTCATTTGCTGGAAGGCGACGTTGCGGTCGTCGTCGCCCTGGATGAGCAGGACCGGCGATTTCCAGCCATCGATCGCGCCGATGGTCGACGACTTGTAGGAGACCGATTCGGGATCGAGCGAACTGCCGAAAAGGTGGACGCCGGCGAGGTCGACGCCGGCCGCGAAGATATCGGAGTTGCGAGCCAAGGCCTGTGAGGTGAGGAGTCCGCCGTACGACAGTCCCCAGATTCCGACGCGGTTGGGATCGACATCGGGGCGGGATTGCAGGTACTTGCCGCCGGCGACGACGTCCTGATATTCGCTGTTGCCGGCGGCGCCGGCATTCGGCGCCTGGCGGAAACTGCGGCCGTAGCCGATGCCGAGACGGTAATTAATCGACATCACGACATAGCCCTGGTTGGCGAGCCACTGATTAATGCCGTAGGCCCAGTGATAGAACTGCATGTAGTGGTAGGCGGGCATCATCTGGCGCACGGGTCCGCCGTGTACGAAGACGATGGCGGGCCGGCGCTCGCCGGGCTTCAGGCCGGGCGGGAGGAAGAGTTGATTGTGGATCTCGAGGCCGTCGGCGGCCTTGGTGATGACGATCTCCGGTTTGACGTGCAGGTCCGCCGGGAATCCGGGGCGCGAAGTGGGGAAGACGATCTTCTGCGGGGCGGCCGCGGTGGTGGGACCTTCGGCCGCGAGTTTCCATACACCGACCGATTGCGGCATGTTCCAACTGGCGCTGATAGTCGCCAGGTACTTGCCGGACGGGAGCGGCGCGGGCGACGTCTCAGCGCCATCGCCGGTGGTGATCTCGACAGGCGTGCCGCCGCCGACCGGTACGGCCCAGATGTGGCGCAGCTCGATGTCCTTGGCGTTGGTGCAATAGTAGAAGGTCTTGTTGTCGGCCGAGACGGCGATGGAGGTGCGATCTTCGATCAGGCCATCGGTGGTGGTGAGCAGCACGGGGCGCGCGGACGCGTCCATGATTTTCAGGGAATAGTAGCGATCCCATTCGTCCACCGGAGCCGCGGGAGTTGCCGGGGCGGTTTCAGCTGCCGGCGGTGCGGCGGGAGCGCCGCCCGGTCCACCTTCCGGACCACGTCGGCCGCCTCTGCCTCCGCGTCCGCCGGCTGGCTGGAATTGGAAAATGACGAGATCGCCGGCAAGGCGCCCGTTGGAGAAATTGGTGACGAGCAGGTCGTTGGCTTGGTTGTGCCAGGTTTCCTGCGCGTCGCCGGTGGTGACGTCAGCCTTGTAGACGGAGAGCGTGTAGCCGCCCTTGAAGGTGGCGCGCATCAGGCCCGCGGAGTTGTTGATGACCGGTGGGGGCGGGGCAGCGGCTGGAGTTTGATTGCCGCGGCCGTTGCCGCGTCCACCACGCGCCGCCCCGGCTTGCACGGCCGGACCGGCCGGCAGCCCGAGTCCGCCTGTGCCTTGTTGCGCCTGCTGGCCGAACGGCAATCCCGGCTGGCGGACGAAGAGGACTTGTTTGCTGTCCGCGAGCCACATGGGATTGGTGTCGAAGTCGACGCCCGGCGACATGTACTTTACCGTGCGGGTTGCCACGTCGTAGACCGCGACAAAGCTGTGATCGGTGCGGGTGCTGACGAAGGCGATTTTGCGTCCGTCGGGCGACCATTTGGGATCGCTCTGCACGCCCCACTCGGTGATGAACGGCTTCTCGCCGCGGTCGACCTCGGTGGCGGGCTTCACGGGCGTCAGTTTGGCGCGATATATCTGTCCCTCTTTGACGAAGAGAATCGAGCTGCCATCGGGGGCGATTTCGGGGTTGGCGGCGTCCACCACCCGCCACGCGCCCGGGGCATTGGTGTGCGCCGCCCAGATGGCGTGCTCCGGTCCATTGGGGTCGGCGGAGGCGTTGGGCGACCAGCCTTCGCGGTTGGGTTGCTCGCCGCGGAGGAAGACGGCGGTGCTGCCATCGTCGGAAATCTTGATGGCCGACATCATGATGCCGTCGTCCTTGGTGAAGTTAGTCAGGCGCACGGGCGTGAAGAGGGGCGCGGCGGCGGCGAAGGCGTTGCGCCTGCCTTCGGCATAGTCGACCCAGGCGATCTTGTCGACTTTTTTGGCGACGGCGATCTCTTGCGGCGACGCCGGGCTCATAAACTTCTGGTAGAGGGGGACGTCGGGTACCGCGGAGACGAGCGGGCTCAAAAGGACTGCGGCTGCCGCTATGGAAAGGATGTAAAGACGGATCGAGATTCGCATATAGGCCTCTGAGATTCGGTTGTGGAGGGAGTATATCACGAGCGCCGCGCAGCGATCTATGCGCCTTGTCTTTCGCGCGACTGGTGAGAACTGAGCTCAGCGTTGCAAAAAACAGATTTGCCACAGATGGACACAGATAAGAAGCAAGTCTCTACTTATCCGTGTGAATCCGTGGCCCATAATGTTTTGCCTCAACGCGAACCGAGCTCATCCGAGTCTCGACCCAGCAGCCAAGAGTGCCCGCGCCACGTCTAAAGGCCGTAGAACTCGGTCGCCGTGCCGCCCAGTAACTGTTCGCGGATTTCCATGGATTGCGCGCCGATGGACTGCGTGAAGGCGGCGAGACTTTCTTTCCAGGTGACGTCGGGCAGGCGCACCGGCCAGTCGCTGCCGAACATGAGGCGCCGGGGACCGAAGACCGCGAGGGCATGCTGGACGAAGGGGCGGATGGGCGCGGCGCGCCAGGGAAGCGGCACGGCTTCCGTCAGGAGTCCGCTGATTTTGCAGAAGACGTTGGGGAAGCGGGCGGCCGATTCCATGCCGCGGAGCCAATCTTCGGCCGGCAGGTGCTGAAACGAAGGGCGAGCCAGGTGGTCGATGGCGATGCGCAGATCGGGAAACTGTTCGGCGAGGCGGAGGAGCGCGGGAAAATCGGCGGGGCGCATGGCGAGATCGAGGGTGAGGTCGCGGCGGGCCAGTTCGGGCGCGGCGGCGGGAACACAGTCGGAGAGAGAGGCGCAGATGCCGCGGAAGCGCGCGTCTGGTTGGCATTCCTCGAGAGACGCGCAGTGGCGCACGATCAGACCGGCGATGTGCGGCCCGGTTTCGGGAAATGGGAGGGTGTCTACCACCAGGATGGCGCCATCGAATCGATTACGTGTGAGGATGGCCTGCAGGTGCTCCGGCGGATGATCGGGTGAGAAGCAAACGTGGGAATCGATGCGCAAAATCTATTGTAGTGTGGACAAGCTGAAGCATGTCCCACAGACGCTGAGAAAAACAAATGTCAAAATCAAAACCGGAGAGCGCTGAGGGGGCAGAGGGGTGGGGTTCGGGACAATCGTCGCGGCGCGGAAAGAAATCCGCGCATCGCTTACAAAACGGCTAGAAGGTGAAGGCCAGGCCGCCGCGGAGGGTGCGCGGAGTTTCGATGAGCATCAATTGCTGCGGGCCTGCCATGCCGACGGGAAGGTAACCCTGCGCCAGCATATTGCGGATATCGGCAGTGGCCTCGACGCGGCGGGCGAATCCCGGCAGCGGCTGATGGACGCACAGATTGAGTCCCGGCATAACCCGGTTGGGTTGGGTGCTATAGACGTCCCCCGGCGTAGCCCAGCGGTCGTTATCGGACCACTGATAGCTGGCGACGACGTGCGTCTTGGTCCAGGGCACGGTGGCATCGATTCGCGAAGTGGCGACGTGGCGCTGCGCCTCATGCAGCAAGCTTCGCAACTCCTCGGGGCTGGGGGCGGCCAATGCCGAATTGTCGACCGTGAGGGCGCCCTCGCTACCGATCATCATGGTGATGGAAACGTGTTCGCCGAGCTGCTGTGTAATGGCGCCGCTGTAACCCCAGCTGTGAAAATTACCGGCGTTCAGAATCGAGGCATTGGAGAAGACATCGGGAAGAATATCGACTCCGGCGGCGCCGCCAACGGTACCTAAAACGCTCAGCGCGGCGTTGGTGACGTATTCATGATTGACGGTGGCGCTATAGGTGCGCGAACCCACCTTGCGTGAGTAGGTGGCCTCGTAGTCTTCGCCGCGCTGCACCTGGGTGCGCGAATTCACCACGGAGATGCGCGGGAAAAGGCCGAGAGCATTCAGATCTTGGGCCAAGTCGGGATTGTCGGTGGTGGCACCGGTGAGTTCGGGGCGCGCATTGCCGGAGGTGAATGTCACGTCCAGTTCAGCGCCGGTGCCCAGATGGTAGGTCAACCGCGCGTAGGGGCTCATGTAGTTGAGCCGATCGAGGAACACCACGTTATCCATGCTGACGCCATACTTCAGTGTGATGTCGTCGCTCAGCTTCATGTGGTCGTCGAAACTGCCGGAATAGGTGCGCAGCATCGGCAGCGCGGGTTCCGAGCCCGACATGGCGGCTGCCAGGCGTCCCGGCAAGTACAGCTCGCGCATGGTGAGCGAGACTTGCGGGCTACCGCCCATGGCGTTGCGGCTATACGTGGTCCGGAAGGCGGTGGCGGGCACTCCGGTCTGCGAGCCGTAGCCTAAATTGCCGCTGACCGCGAAATTATTGCTGCCCATGATGGAGGTAGCAAGCGCGAAGGCGGTTCCCATGTCGGCCTGATTGGCGACGCCCGTGGTGGTTCCCCCCTCGCCGGCCGACACGGTCAGGATGCCGCGCGTTTCGGAGAAAAAGGCCGGGCGGGTGGAGGCCTCGGTGGAGCTGGCAGGATCCCCCGCGAAGCGCATGATGGGGCGTGTGGAAGTAGCGGTGCGCAGGACCCACTTCCAATCGTCGGTGATCAGGCTGCCGTTCTCAAGAGGAGGATAAGAGAGCTGGATGGTGCTGAAAAAGCTGCTCAGGTGGACGGCCAGCAGACTCTGCGTGCCCGGCTGCACCAGGATGTCCTTCTGGATGGCCGGGAAGAATGCCGCCATGGTGACTTTGAGGGAGTAGCGGTCGGGAGGCAGACCCACGAATTCGAACTTGCCTGTGGCGTCGGAGAGAACTCTCTGGGCGGGACGCTCCTGGCGATTGTACAGCTGCACCACGGCGCCCAATTGCGGCACGCCCTCGCCGTTCTGAACAGCGCCGACGATGACGCCACCAAGTTTGAGAGGCGTGGCGGCGAAGCTCTGACTCGCCAGACAGAGAACCCCCAGCGCTAAAGAAGTGAGCGTCTTTTGGTTCTTCGCCTTTGCCATCAAACGGCCGCGATTACGGGTAAAGACCCGTCGATACTTAGGTTACCGTAAACGGAGCACTCTGCGTGAGCGTCTTATTACGATTTTTGTCGGTAATTTTAATTCGTAACGTGTATGAACCGGGCGCAAACTGCTCCAAGCGGAGGCGTTTCTGCAGAGTCACCTGTGCGGCAGAGGCATCCGGTATCTTCCCGATGTCTTCGGTGGCGGTCACAATCGCTTCGGGCGTTCCGGTACGAACCACCTCATACAGTACTTCGCCCTGCGGTCTCCGGTTCTGGTCATCCGTACCGAAGTTGTACAGTTTCATGTAGATACCGAGAGTTTCGTCGCGCCGGAAGATGCTTCCGATGCGGGGCCTGACCTTGGTATCGCCGATTACGAACTGGCCGGTGCCGATGTTCCGCAGCGGCACGCTCTCGATATCGTCAGCCAGGATCAAGGTACTGGTAGAAAGCACGTCCGGGTCGAGCCGGGGCACCGTGACGGTGGTGTTGTAGTTATTGGCGAATCCGCTGGTCTGGTCTTTACATACAACGTCCAGGCGGTAGGTGCCGGGCTTCAGCGGCACTTCCTTCTGGCCGATCGACTTGCGCTGCGCCCAGTCGGTACGATATTGCGCCGGTCCGCCGGGGATCTGCATATCTTCCTCGAAGTTCTGCACCATCTTGCCGCTGATGGTCCTGAACTCGCCGAAGAGATGAATATTGGCGGTTGCCACGCCGTCCTTGGTCTTCAACTGCAGGTCTTTGTTATCGAACTGCACGCTGACGTACGTCAGCACCGAGGCGTCGGTGACGGGGAAGAAATCGACGCGCACCTTCATCGGCAGGATGTCGTACAGAATGCGCGAATCGACTTTGGCTTCGAGGTCGGCGAACTTGATGGCTGGCGGCTTCTGCAGTTTGGCGAACTGCTCCAAGCGGGTGAATTCGTTCATGCTCTCCGGCAGTCCGCCCATTGGGGCACCCAGGTGGGTTCCATCGGTATTGTTGAAACGCTGGGTCTTATCGCTCATGCCCATCTGTTCCATCATGGTCAGACCGGCATTGGGCACATACGTCAAGGCGTCCTTTTCGGAGGGGTCCATGGTCATGTGGAATTCGCCCGACATGGTGGGATCCACAAATTCGATGATGATGTTGGTGCCGATGCCTTCAATGTAGCGATAGCGCCATTGCTGGAAAGGATAGGTGGCAGTCTCACCGCCGCCTTCCTCCGGGGGCCGCTCGTAGCTGCCACCCGAGGCGTGATCGTCGAGTTCGTCCGGCGGACCGTAAGAAATATAGATACGGCCGCGGTCGGTCTTCCATCCGGGGATACCGGACGCGAAGTGTTCGTTGGCGTAGGCGATGCGACGGTAGTGCTCTTCGCGAAATTCGTTTTCGACGGTGTCCGGGGTGGGATCGCGGCGAAGCCAGAAGTTTTCGATAAACTGCTCGCGCTCTTCATCGGTCTGCAAACGCATGAAGGCGGACCGTTCCTCATCGGTGATGATGTAGGTAACGTCCTCGTTGAGCCACTTGCGATAGGGCGTAGCGAGCTCTTTGCGGAGCTGTCTTTCCTTGGCTTTGCGCTCCTTATCGGTCATGGGCCGGGACGTGGTCGCGGCGGGCTGGGTATCTTTTTTCTTGCTGTTGTCTACCTTTTTAGTCGTGCTATCGTCCTGTTGCGCCGATTGCTGGGCCACGGCGAAAACGCAGGCCAAAAGCAACACAGCCAGGCAGAACAGGGAAAGGCGAGTAGCTTTCATACGGCACACCGCTTCCTTCGGACAGGGCTTTACTCATTCTAGATCGGATCTTTTGAGGGGGTCAATCCCGTGAAACGGGGGCACAGTGTGCCGGGTCGGGGCGCTGTCGGGAGAATATTCACCGCGGAGACGCTGAGACGCGGAGAAAGTGGAAGAAGCAAAGGCAAGACTGGAGAGCGCTGAGGTGGCTGAGGGCGCGGAGGGATAAGGCTTCGGGCTCACAGCGGCGCACTCAAAAGAATGTTCACCACCGAGGCACGGAAACACGGAGAAAAATAGAATCGAAGTCAAAGGCGAATTGGAGTTCACGGAGGCCACGGAGGCGTTAGGTTCTCGGACCACAGCGTCCATTAGTAGCGCGGCACGCACACTCAAAACAATGGACAAGCTGAAGCATGTCCCACAGCTACCTGTGAAACTGATCTCCCGGGCGCCAATCGGGGAGCTTGTCCTGATTGGCGATGTCGCGGCCTAACAGGAATCCATATTCGGCGGCTTGTGCGAGGGCGGTGAAATCCCAGTCGGCTTGAAACTCGTCGGAGGGGTGGTGGTAGTGATTGGTGTTGTACTCCAGCCATTTCTCGTGGCCGTAACCGGCGGGCTTGCCTACGAATTCGGTGGCGCCTCCGATGGAGAATGCCGGAATGCCGGCGTGCGCGAATGAAAAATGGTCGGAGCGGAAATAGTGGCCCTGTTCCGGCTGGTCGTCGGGCGAGACTTCGAGATTCAAGCGGGCGGCGACGTGCTGGGCGAGCGGGTAGACGGTGGTCCGCTCGGCGCCGGTGATGACGACGTCTTTGGCGCGGCCCCATGGGAAGAGGGCGTCGTAGTTGAGATCGATGGCGGTTTGGGCGGCGGGGATTAGCGGATGAGCGGCGTAATATTCCGAGCCGCGCAATCCGCCCTCTTCGGCCGTCACCGAGAGGAAGAGCGCAGACCGCTTGGGCTTCACCGGCATCGCCGCCCAGGCGCGTGCGAGCTCGATTAGGATGGCACAGCCGCTGGCGTTATCGATGGCGCCGTTGTAAATGGAATCGCCGTTCACCGGAGTGGCGATGCCGAGATGGTCCCAATGCGCACTGAAGACGACGACTTCGCGCTTCAACACGGGATCGCTGCCGGGGACGATGGCGGCCACGTTGCGGGTGTTCAACTCGCGCACCTTGGAGCGGAGATGGCCGCGGATGGTGAGGTTCAGCGGGATCGGCTGGAAGCCCGGCGTATCGGACGCGGCGAGAAGTTGATCGAGATTCCTGCCTGCGAGGGCGAGCAGTTTCGCGCCGGCATCGCGGGTCATCCAGCCGGCGATCGCGAGGCTGGGCTGGCCATCGGTGAGTTTCACGAAGGGAGTTTCGCGGCCCCAGGAACTGCGCACCACGTCCCAGCCATATCCGGCGGTTTCGTTGGTATGGATGATGATGAGCCCGCGCGCGCCGTGGCGCAGCGCTTCCTCGTACTTGTAAACCCAGCGGCCGTAGTAGGTGAGCGCGCGGCCGTCGAAGAATTTGGGGTCGTTGGAGGGCGGCTCGTTGGTGAAGACGAGAAGCAGCTTGCCCTTGACGTCGAGACCTTTGAAATCGTCCCACCGGTATTCCGGCGCCGTGATGCCGTGGCCGGCGAAAACGGCCTGCGCTTCGAATTGCGTGTCGGTCTGTTGGGTCTGGCTGACGCCGACGAAATCGTCGAGCCATTTAAAGTCGAGGGATTGGTTTCCGGCGGTTGCGGCGAGGGTGGCGTCAGGCTGGGTCTCGATGCCCACGAGCGGGACTTTTTGGAAGTAGGTGCCGTTGTCGCCCGCAGGTTTGGCGCCGGCCAGTTCGAACTGGGTGGCGATATACTCGGTAGCGAGGTCTCCGCCACGCTGGCCGACGCCGCGGCCTTCGAGGAGATCGATCGAGAGGAAGCGATCGTGAGCGCGGATGCGTTCGGGGGAGATGCCGGGGGCTTGGGCGAAGAGCGCCGGGAGAGCAATCATTGCTATCCAGATGGACTTTGACATGATAGATGTTATCCTTAAGAATATTGGCCACGGATGGACACGGATGCACACGGATAAAGCCATCCGCGGCTAATTCTATACTATGGCTCGTACTCTAACCCATTTGCAGGCTTTGGAAGCCGAGAGCATTCACATTTTGCGTGAGGTGGCGGCGGAATTTCAGCGCCCGGTGATGCTCTATTCCATTGGAAAAGACTCTTCGGTGATGGTGCGGCTGGCGCAGAAGGCGTTCTTTCCGGGACCGCTTCCTTTCCCGCTGCTGCATATCGATACCAGCTACAAATTTCGCGAGATGGTGGAGTTTCGCGACCGGTTCTGCGCCGAAATCGGCGCGCGGCTGATTGTGCACAGCAACCGGCAGGCGCTGGCTGAGGGCGCCAATCCATTTCGCCTGGGCACGCAGAAATGCTGCGGACTGCTGAAGACGCGTGCGCTGCTGGACGGTCTGGCGGCCGGCGGATACGACGCGGCGTTCGGTGGGGCGCGGCGCGACGAAGAGAAGTCGCGGGCCAAAGAGCGGGTATATTCGTTCCGCGATTCCTTCGGGCAGTGGGACCCGAAGAATCAGCGGCCCGAGTTGTGGAACCTTTTTAACAGCAGAGTGGACAAGGGCGAATCGATCCGCGTTTTCCCGCTTTCGAACTGGACGGAGCTGGACGTCTGGGAGTACATCGACTCGGAGAAGATTCCGGTGGTGCCGCTGTATTTCGCGCGGCCGCGGCCGATGGTGGTGCGCGGGGAAATGTTGATTCCGGTGGAGCACGACATTCCGCTGCTGCCGGGCGAAGAGCCGCAAATGGTGATGTGCCGCATGCGTTCGCTGGGGTGCACGCCGTGCACCGGCGCGATCCGTTCCGAGGCCGACACGGTGCCGAAGATTATTGCGGAGATGAGCGAATTCCGGCGGTCGGAGCGCGAAAATCGCGTGATCGATCACGACCAGGAAGGCTCCATGGAACTGAAGAAACGCGAGGGGTACTTCTGAGCGAGCTCCTGCGCTTCACCACGGCGGGCAGCGTGGACGATGGCAAGTCGACGCTGATCGGACGGCTGCTGTACGATTCGCTAACGGTCTACGAAGATCAACTGGCGGGCATTCGCAAGGCGACGAAGGCGCACGGGGGGCTCGATCTTTCGCTGCTCACCGACGGTCTGCGGGCGGAGCGCGAACAGGGCATCACCATCGACGTGGCGTATCGATACTTTGCGACGCCGCGCCGCAAGTTCATCATCGCCGACACGCCGGGCCACGAGCAGTACACGCGTAATATGGCGACGGGGGCGTCGACGGCCGACCTCGCCATCGTGCTGATCGATGCGCGGCATGGGGTGTTGGCGCAGTCGCGGCGGCATGCGTTCATCGCCACCTTGCTGGGCATCCGCCATCTGGCGATCGCGGTCAACAAGATGGATCTGGTGGAGTATCGCGAAGATGTCTTTAGCGCGATTTGCGAGGACTTCCGCGCGTTTGCCGGCCAGATCGGCGACCCGCCGGACTTGCAATTCATTCCCGTAAGCGCGCTGTGCGGCGATAACGTAGTGACGCGCAGCACGCGGATGCCGTGGTACGGCGGACCGGCGCTGCTGGAGTACCTGGAGACGGTGTCGATCGCGCCGGAGAATCACGCCGTGGGTCTTCGCTTGCCGGTGCAATATGTGATTCGGCCGAATCAGGATTTTCGCGGCCTTGCGGGACAACTGGCATCCGGTGTGATCAGGCCGGGCGACCGCGTGATGGTGCTGCCGTCCGGCCGCGAAACGCGGGTGCGGTCGATCGTGACGCGCGAGGGTGAATTGGCGGAGGCGTCCGCGCCGATGTCGGTGACGGTGTGTCTCGATGAGGACGTCGACGTCAGCCGCGGGGACATGCTGGTAAGTCCGCAGGATCCGCCGGCGCGCGCGCTGCGCTTCGAGGCGACGTTGGTGTGGATGAACGAGAAGCCGGCTGCTGCGGAGCGGCCGTTCTTACTGAAGCACACCACGCAAACGCTGCCCGCGCGCATCGTCGAGATTCGGCACCGTATAGACATTCACACGCTGGGGGCCCAGCCGGCCCGCGAACTGCGGCTCAATGAAATCGGCGCGGTGTTAGTGGAAGCGCAGCGGCCGCTCTTCGTCGACCCATACAGGCGCAATCGGTTCACCGGTAGTTTTATCCTTCTGGACGCGCTGACGAATGAGACGGTGGGCGCGGGAATGATCGAATCGGCGGTAGCGGAGACGCCCGATGGCGCGCCGCGGAGCGCTGCGATCCATATCGAAAACAATTCTGAGGTGCTTTGGTTGTTGGCGCGGCGGCTGGTGGAAAACGGCCATCGAGTAGTGGTGGTTTCCAACCAGTTGCTGCAAATCGGGCCGGAGGGCGCGCTTCCCGCTGTAGAGTTGTCCTTCAGCGCCTCCACTCTTGCGGATAATTCCGCACACGCAGTGGATGAAATCCTCCAGGAATTAACGCGCCGCGGTGCGATCGCCCCAAATTAAGGAAACTTTAAACGCTCCGCAGCCATAATCATATGTAGGAGCTTATTTTTCCAACATGAGATTCGCGCGTGTATGGCTGTTGTTGGCCGCTGCTGGGGCGATGTATGCCCAGACGAGTGCCGCTTGGGATAGCAGCGGGAACAGCATGCTGAGCGGCACGTTTTACTTCCGGCAAGTGGTGTATTCCATCGGCGATCAGACCGGGGACTTGAACGACGCCGCCGCGCTCTACGGGAATATCACCTTCGATGGCAACGGCAATTGGAGCATCAATGGGAACGGCGCTAATGGCGGTGCGGTGTTTGTGGATGCGGCGCAAGGCGGCGTCTCACCCATTCCAGCCACCACGGGAACATATGTCATTGCAGGCTCGGGCTACGGCTCCATTTCCAGCCCATCGGTGACGGGCGACTCGATTCTGGGGCTGGTGTCGACGAATGGCGTCTTCGTTGGCAGCAGCACGGAGAACGGCAACGGGTACAACGACATGTTCATCGCCGCGAAGCTGGCGAGCCCCGCGCCCACTGCGTCCAGCTTCACCGGAAGTTGGACGTTTTCAGACTTCGATCCGAACATCAGCGGCCAGCTGGAAGCGCAATATATGATGAACATGGTTTTTACGGCGAGCCCGGACGGCAGCGGCCATCTGAACGCTGGGACCATCAGAGGATATTCCAACGGCAGCAGCCAGGCAAATACGCAAACCTCCAGCGGACTTCCTTATATTTTCAGCAATGGCGCAGCCGTCGCCACGTTCCCATCCAACGGGGCGCTTATTTATGGGCAGAAGTACTTCTACTTTTCCCCGGATGGGAGTTTCGCGTTTGGCGGAGCGCCGAATGGCCTCGACATGATCGTGGGAGTGAAGACTACGTCGACCTCGACTCTGTCAGGGCTTTATTACCAAGTGGGACTCGCCGAAAATGTCGTCACTACCAGTAGCATCACTTATGGCGACCTGGATACTTACTTCGGCTCCTTCGACGCAATCCCGGGCGCGGCTCCGCAGACGCTTTTGGGGCATCAACGGGTCAACGATTTCGGCGGCTCGGCGAACCTGGCGTTTGGCTCCAACTTATACGACTACACCTACACGAGTCCGATATCGATCTCCGGCAACGAGGCGGCCAACTCTACTACGGGATTTATTGTGGGTGACGGCGGGGCTGTGATGATCACGACGGGGCTCGGTGGTTCACTCGATCTCAGCGTCTCGCTGCAAGCGTCGATTCCTACTGGCACGGGAGTGTACTTGAACCCGACGGGCGTAGTGAACTCTGCTAGTTTTGCGCCTTTTACGGCACCCTTCGCGCCGGGGGAATTGCTGACGCTCTTCGGATCGAATCTTGCGCCATCCACGCAGGTGGCAGGCATCCCGTTTCCGACCACCGGCTTAAATGGGGTCCAGGTGACGATCGGCGGTTATCCCGCAGCCATCTATTACGTAAGCTCGACGCAGATTTCAGCGATCGTGCCGTACGAAGTGACTGTGGGAAATGTAGTGGGAATCCAGGTGAACAACAATGGCGCCATGTCCAACACGGTGACGCAGTATGTGAGCAACACCGCGCCGGGTGTGTTTACGCAAACTCAGAACGGCACGGGATATGGCGAGATCGAGCATCTGGGTATCGGAAATACGGTTTCGCCGGTAGGGTCGGTAGTCACGGATGGGAATCCGGCCGTCGAGGGGGAGACTTTGGCGGCGTACCTGACGGGGCTCGGGGCCGTATCGCCCACGATCGCCGATGGGGCGGCAGGGCCATCGACGACGACCAGCGCGACCACCAACACAATTACGGTGGATTTCAGCGGCGTCGCGGGGACGAACGATTTCTCCGGTCTGGCGCCCACTTACTCCGGCTTGTATCAGCTCAATTTTACGATTCCGGCAACGGGAATCACGGTCGGGCCGAACTACCTCGATATAGCGGGCTACAATTCGAGCGAGTACCTGGACTCCTACATGTCGTATTTGCTGCTCCCGATTCAGGCGACGCCACCGAGTACGGCCGCGGCGAGCGATTCGAAGCCGCAGTTCGCGACACCTGCGCGGTTCCATCGGGCGCCGCCGGCCGACCGCTCGGCCAAGCTGCCGGTGAGGAAGATTTTTTCGCAGGTCAAGGGCGGCACGGAGAATCAATAGCTCGGTTGAAGAACATCGCAGCTGGTGGCCCGCAGGGACTGGCCGGGCTATCGCCCGGCGGGGCAATCTAAAGCATACCCCACGATCGGTGGGACATGCTTCAGCTTGTCCAAGCGAGCAAAGCTCGGCCCTGGCCCCCAGGGCGGCAGCGGCTCCGCAACGGCGACGGAGTGGCGCGGTAGTGAATCGGCGGCGTCGGCCTGAGATATACTTGTGCCCGAGGAGCACGGGATGTCTGATCTGAGCCGCCGCCGTTTTTTGGGGACCGGCGCCATCGCGCCATTGATTTTGCACGCAAACGACAAGTCCGGAACCAAACGTCCGGTCCTAGGCGGGGGGGACCACGTTTACGAGGCTTACCACGATTGGGGCGAACTGCCGGCGTCGATCCAATACGGCAATACGCACGGGGTTGTCGAGGACTCGCAGGGCAGGATCTACGTGCACCATACCGTCGGGTCGACGAGTGAGAGCTCCGACTCGATGGTGGTGTTCGACGCCAAAGGGAAGTTCATCAAGTCGTGGGGCAAGGAATTCAAGGGCGGGGCGCACGGGTTGTACATCCGGCGCGAAGGCAGCACGGAATTCCTCTACCTGTGCGACACCAAGCGGGGCGTAGTGGTGAAGGCCACGCTCGACGGGGAAGAGGTCTTCACGCTCGGGTATCCCGATAAATCGGAGGCGTACAAACCCGGCGCCGATGGCCAGCTGCCGAAGTACAGCCCGACGAACCTCGCGGTCGCGCCCAACGGCGACATCTATGTCGGCGACGGCTACGGCTCGAGCTACGTCAATCAATACAATTCCAAGGGCGAGTACTTGCGGACCTTCGGCGGCAAAGGCAAAGAGGAAGGCAAGCTCGATTGCCCGCACGGAATCGCGGTCGACATGCGGACGGGGTCGCCCATTCTCACCATTGCGGATCGCGCCAATAATCGCATTCAGCGATTCACGCTCGGCGGCGAGCACATCGATTTCATCTCGGGCACGAATCTGCCATGCCACTTCAGCTACTTCCATAATGGCGATGTAGTGGTGCCCGATCTGGGCGCGCGGGTGACTTTGATGGATCGCAATAATCAGGTGATTGAACAGTTGGGCGACGATTCGGCCACCAAATGGCAGGATACTCGCAAGCTGTCACGCGATAAGTTCACGCCGGGGAAATTCGTTTGCCCGCATAGCGCCTGCTTCGACCACGAGGGGAATGTTTTTGTGGTCGAGTGGGTCGAGGTGGGGCGGGTTACGAAGTTGAAAAAAGTGTCGTAGTGGCCGTTTACCGATCAAGACAATTTTCACCGCAGAGACGCCGAGACGCTGAGTAAAACAAAGTCAAAGTCAAAACCGGAGAGCGCAGAGGTGGCAGAGGACGCGGAGGGGTAAGGCTCCGAGGTCTGAGCGTCCTGGTGGCTTCAGGCCGGGAGAATCGTCGCGGCGCGGCAGGACAGATTACGCCAGCATCTTTTGGACTACCTGGCCGCTGACGTCGGTCAATCGGAAATCGCGGCCCATGTGACGGTAGGTGAGGCGGGTGTGTTCGAGGCCGAGGCAGTGGAGGAGGGTCGCCTGCAAGTCGTGGACGTGGACCTTGTCTTCCACGATGTTCATGCACAGATCGTCGGTCTTGCCGATGACCTGTCCGCCCTTGATGCCGCCGCCGGCGAGGAATAGGCTGTAGGCCAACGGATGGTGGTCGCGGCCGGCATTGTTGACGTCGCGCGGGTCGCGGATTTCGACCATGGGCGTGCGGCCGAACTCGCCGCCCCAAACTACAATGGTGTCGTCCAGCAGGCCGCGCTGCTTGAGGTCTTTAATGAGGGCCGCAGTGGGCAGGTCGGCCATGTCGCAGTTCTTCTTCAGCTTGCGATTCAGATCGGTGTGGTCGTCCCAACTGGCGTGGGTGAGCATGACGAAACGCACGCCGCGCTCCACCATGCGGCGTGCCAGCAGGCAATTCACGGCGAATTGCGATGCGTTCTTGGGATCGTGGATGCCGTACGAGGCGAGCGTCTCGGGCGATTCCTTGGAAAAATCGAGCAGTTCCGGCGCGGCGGACTGCATGCGGAATCCCAACTCATAGGAAGCGATGCGCGAGGCGATCTCCATATTGCCGGTTTGTGCCTGGTGCTCCTGGTTCAAATCTCTCAGGGTGTCGAGCGCGGCGCGCTGCATGGAGGATGTGACGCCTTGCGGGTTCGAAAGGTACAACACGGGATCGCCGGAACTGCGGAAGACCACGCCCTGATAAGTGGAAGGCAGGAATCCGCTAGACCAGTTCGCGGTCCCGGCGCTGGTGCCGACGCCCGAGCCGAGCACGACGAACCCCGGCAGATTCTGCGACTCGCTGCCCAATCCATAGAGCACCCACGCGCCCATCGTCGGGCGGCCGACCTGAATGCTGCCGCCGAACAGCAGCAGCTGGCCGGGGTGATGATTGAAGGCGTCAGTGTACATGGAGCGGACCAGGCACAGATCGTCGGCGCAGGAGGCGATGTGGGGGATGTAGTCGGAGAACTCGATGCCGCTTTGGCCATACGGCTTGAAAGTGCGCGGGCTGGCGAGGACGGCGGCGTTGGGCTTGGTGAAGGCGAGGCGCAGGTCCTTGGTCATCTCGGCCGGCAGCGGCTTGCCGTTCCACTTTTGCAGGCCGGGCTTGGGGTCGAAGAGGTCGAGCTGGCTCGGCCCGCCTTCCATGAACATGAAGATCACGTTCTTGGCTTTCGGCGGGAAGTGCGGCTTGCGCGGTGCGAGCGGGTTCACTTCGGCGGAGGCGGCGCGGCTGTCACGCTCCAGGAGTTGGGCCAGGGCGGCGATGCCGATACCGCCGGCGCATTGTTCGAAGAAGCTGCGCCGCGACTGAATTCTGCGAAACTGTTCGCTATCCATTTTCATTCCTTCAGGGATCATTCCCTCGTGATGAACTCATCCAGATTGAGCATCACCCGGCTCAATTCCACCCATGCCGCGGCGTCCACCTGCAGCACGCCTTCGATGCGGTTGGGGAAGAGCGCCGCCACCGCCTTGTCGTCATGCGCGAGACTGTCTTTGGCCTGCGCGAAGTACCGCTCCATGCGCTCGCGCTCATGCGTGGACGGGTCGCGCCCGAGAGTTACAAGGAACGTGTAATTGAGGCGTTCGCCGAAGGCATCGCCGCCTTCACGCATGACGCGCAACGCCAGCCCCTGCGCGGCTTCGAAGAATACTGCGTCGTTCAGGAGGTTCAGCGCTTGTAACGGCGTATCGGTGCGCTCGCGGCGGGTGCAGGAGAGCTCGGCACTCGGTGCGTCGAAATTCATGAGCTGCGGATAGGGAGACGTGCGCTGGAAGTGGATGTACATGCCGCGGCGGTAGCGGTCGGGGCCGGTGCTCTCGACCCATTTCACCGATCCGGCGTAGGAGAGCTCGGCCACGCCTTTCGGCTGCGGCGGCTTGACGCTGCGGCCGCCGATGCGGAGATCGAGCAGTTCCGCCGCGGAGAGCGCTTCATCGCGAATCAGCTCGGCCGGCAAACGCAGGGCGGACTGCCGCGCCAGCAGCGTGTTGTCGGGATCGCGGGTGTCGAGCTCCGGCCGGGCGTTCGACGATTGCCGGTAGGTGGAGGAGGTCACCATCAGGCGAACCATCTGCTTCATGCTCCAGCCGCGCGCCGTGAATTCGCTGGCCAGCCAATCGAGCAATTGCGGATTGGTGGGGCGATCTCCCTGCGTGCCGAAATCCTCGGAGGTATGGACGATGCCCCGCCCGAAGACTTCCTGCCACAAGCGATTGACGGCGACGCGCGCGGTCAAGGGATTTTCGGGCGACACCAGCCAGCGCGCCAAACGGAGACGTGGCGGCTCGGGGGTGGCGGGCATGGGCGGCAATACGGCGAGCGTGTTGGGTGTCACTTCCGCGCCATGCTCGCGCCAATCGCCTTTGATGTGAACGTACGTCTTGCGGGGCGTGTCGCTCTCCATGAGTTCGGGGGCGTAACTGATTTGCGGCGCGGCGGCGCGCAGTTCGTTGAGCTTGGTGCGCAGCTCGCCGAGCTTGAGCTTCTCGCAGTCGTCCTTGGGAAAGAGATTGCCGCACGAGCCGATCACGGCATCGGTCATGGCCAGTTGCTGGACCTCGCTGCGCTTGGCGGGGTCAAGATAGAGCACCTTTTTGGCGTTGTCGACGGTGTGGGTGAATTCGCCGTAGGCGAAGTCCCAGTCCTCGTGCTCGCCCTTGTGTTCGTTGGCGTAGCGCAGCTTGTTCTCCCAATCGGCCTGCAGGGCGGGGATTCCGCATTGGTTCAGCAATTCCTGGCGTTTGAGCTGGTATTCGGGGCGGGCGGCCATCCACGGGCCGATCTCGCCGGGAAGCGGCGCCGGCGCGTCGACCTCATCTTCGGTATTGAAGAAGGCGGCGAACTGGTAGAACTCCTTCTGGGCGATGGGGTCGTACTTGTGGTCGTGGCACTGCGCGCAGCCCACGGTGAGCCCCATCCATACGGCGCCCAAAGTGGCGGCGCGATCGAGCACCTGCTCGTCGCGGAACTGCTCGGGATCGGTGCCGCCCTCGCGATTGGTGAGGGTGTTGCGATTGAAGCCGGTGGCCACCAACGTTTCCTGATTGCGATTGGGCAGCAGATCGCCGGCGATCTGTTCGATGGTGAATTCGTCGAAGGGCAGATCGCGATTGAAGGCTTCGATCACCCACTGGCGATAACGCCAGGCCCAGGGGCGCGTGCGATCTTTTTCGTACCCGTCGCTATCGGCGTAGCGCGCCAGATCTAGCCAGTAGCGGGCCCATTTTTCGCCGTAGTGAGGCGAATCCAGGAGGCGATCGACCAGGCGCTCGTAGGCATCGGGGCGATTGTCGCTGAGAAAATCGCGCACCTCATCGGGTGACGGCGGAAGACCGGTGAGATCGAGGCTGAGGCGGCGGATGAGAGTGGACTTTGGCGCTTCGGGAGACGGCGCGATCCCCTCGGATTCCAATTTCGCTAGCACGAAATCGTCGATGGCATTGCGGGGCCAGGCATGACTGCGCACCGCGGGCGGATCGGGACGGGCGATCTTTTGGAAGGCCCAGTGGGAGGGGCGAGCCGTGGCTGTGGCAGTCGCATTCTCGGGCCATTCCACGCCCTGATCGATCCAGGCGCGCAAAAGACCGACTTCGGCGGCGGAGAGGCGCGGACCCATCGGCGGCATCACTTTCTTGTCGGGGGACGCGTCGGCTACCAGGCGAATCAGGCGGCTCCCGGCGCTGTCGTGCGCAACGATCACCGCGCCCGACTTGCCGCCCTGGAGCGCGGCGGACTTCTGGTCGAGCCGCAGACCGCTCATCTGCTGTTGCGGCCCGTGGCACATGAAGCAGCGCTTCTCTAGCATCGGGGCGATGTCGCGGGCGAAATCGATCTTTGCGGTGGCGGCGGGCGGCGGACCATCGTCGGCGGCCATCGCAATCAGCGGGAAGCAGGGCAGCACACAGAGCAGCACCCGCACACACCCTCTTAACATGTCTTAGATTATATGCGACCCAGGACAAGCTGAGGAGGTACTTGCAAAATTCCCGGAAACCGCTTGCTTGCGCGCGCGGCTCATTAATCCCGTGTTGAAACCGCGGGCCTTACTGAGCCGCGACCGCGAGGGAGCGGTGCCTTTCGCCCGATTCAGCCGAATATTGCAAGTACCTCTGAAGCATATCCCACCAAGACTGAACTTTCCGCCACCCACGGGTGTTTCCTGGACCGCGGGTTCGCGCCATTCTGGAAGAACAGGAATCTGACAAGTAAAGGCACCCCTCCCCGGCTTTGTTAAACTGGATGGTCCGGAGGGATCGGGACTTTCACAAATGCCGGGTGCTCTGGCTTGGTCGTACACAGCGGTCGAAGCTGGTGTAGTCGCGCTCGCCGCTGCAGGCATCCTGCTGCTGGCGATAATCTTGTTTCGCCGCTGGAGAGCCTCCCGCGTCACCCCTGAAGAGCGCGAACGCCGCCGCCGCGCGATGTTGGTATCCCTTGGGAAAATGGGCGATGCGGTTCTGGTGGAGATCCGCGAAGACCTCATTTTCTTCAGCTACTACGTTCGGGGTGTTGAGTACACCGCCTCGCAGGACGTTTCGGCGCTGCGCGCTCTGGTTCCCCGGGATCTGTCGGCGCTGATCGCCGTAGGCGTAAGGTATATGCCGCAGAATCCGGCCAACTCCATCGTGGTGGCCGAGGACTGGAGCGGCCTCCGCTACCGCAATACGGTTACCGAGCCACGGCCGTAACATCTACAGCGCCAAGACTGAGTCGAGGCAAAACATTTTGGGCCACGGATTCACACGGATAAGGCCGGGGATTTTGCCATGGGCCGGCACCGCTAACTAATCGATGCGGAACGACGAGGAGGTTTCGACGGCGGCTTCCTGCTCTTCCACTCCGCGGACGTCGGCCCAGCGCGGACCGCGATGGAGCAGTGGCGCCAGCTCCGCCAGCTTCTCGGCGGGGCCGGCGGCATACACTTCCACCCGGCCGTCGTCGAGATTACGAGCGTGGCCGCTGAGGCCGAGCGCTTGCGCCGCGCGTTGCGCGAAATAGCGATAGCCCACGCCCTGCACGCGTCCGCGCACAAACCATCGGCGGGCTTCGACGTTCCTGGCTGACATCCGTGGGTGAGGATAGCACTACTTCTTGTGGACCTCCAACTCCACGGGACGCGCCACGCCGTTCACTTCCGGCTCATAGTATTCATACGCACGCGAAGGGAACGTGCGCGCGCGAATGGGATATTTGGCTCGCAGGCGTAAGCTCAGGCGGACGGTGTCGCCGGGCGCGAAGGATTCGAAATAGAGAATCGCCTGGGTGGCCGTCAAAGTGAATTTCTGCAGGCGTCCGCTCCGCAAGTTCGAGCTCTTTTCCCGGTAATCCTGCAAATCTTCGCTCAACAGGTCGAAGCCCGGCGGAATTCCCAGGTCGACCATCACCATGTTGGCGGTTTTTCCCAGATTGTTGCGGACCGTCGCGGTAGCGGTGGCGATATCGTCCTGCGCGAGCTGTGAATGATCGTACGCCACGTCGATGGAGAGCGGTTCGTTCGCGGGCTTGGCGTCCCAGGGCAGGAAATAGCTGCCCACCACCTGGTAGGCGAGCGCGCCTTTGCCGTCGAAGCGGATGGCGATGGCGTTGCGGTTGCGGAGATCGGCGGCCTCGAAGACGAATTGATGCAGCAGGTCGTTGTTTTCAGGCGTGAGTTCGAGCTTCTGCACCGGCTTGCCGTTGAGCGAAAGTTCGAGCGTGCCGCGCACATCGGCCGCGCCCTTCTCGGTAGAGAGGAGCAGCGCGCGCAACGCCATGATGGTGGCTTGCGTGGTGCCCCATGTGCCGTTAGCATCCTTCTTGGCGGCGATATACGCCAGCGCCTTGGAGGCGACGCTCGAATTCTCGCCCGATTTCAGCAGCGCCTGTACGGCCAGTCCCGTAGTCTCCACGCTGGCGCTGGTGCCGCCGCTGTATACTCCGGTTTGCTCCGCCGTCCACGATGTCTGCTCGTTTTCGGTGCGCGCGGCATCGAGCAGGAGCGAGATGGCGCGGCCGGCGAGCGTGCGATCGCCGCGGTCGTCCACGGCGAAATTGGCCAGGACGGCAGGCGTGTAGGAATCTATCGCGCCGCTCATGTGCTCGGCGATGTACCGCCGCGCCTTCTCCACAGCCGGACCCTGATAGCCGGTGTTTTCGAGCGCCCATGCGAGGTATGCGGTGATGCGTAGCGCGTCGGAGTTGTAGCGATTGGTGGCGCCCTCGTTGATGAATTGCGTGTCGGGCTTCCAACTGCCATCGGACTGCTGCTGAGATGCCAGCCACTGCTGCGTGCGGTTGATGACGTTCGCATCGACATCGTAGACCTTCGCCATGTCGGAGAATTCCATCAGGCCGTAGGCGGTGAGGATCTTGTTGGCGGGCGCCTGGCCGAACCACGAAAAGCCGCCGCCCGGCACTTCGAAGGTCAGGAGGCGCTGATACCCGTTGGCGATGTAGCCCTCGGCCTTGGCGTGTATTTCGGGAGTCAGCTTCTTGGTGTGCTTCATGTAGTCGAGCGTCAGGACGTTGGGATAGGTGCTCGACGAGGTCTGCTCGAAGCAGCCGTTGGGCATGCGCAGAATGCTGTCCATGCCTTCGATCACCTGGCTCATGGGGCCGGGGTAAAGCCGCACGAAGACCTTGCTGGCGTCGGGAATGGCGCCGGCCGGAAAGTCGACTGCATGCTCGACGGAGTTTTCCAGGCGGCCGTTGTAGACCACGCTCTGCTCGCGCCCGTTGGGGACGACTTCGATTTCGCGCACCAGGACATCGGCGCGCGAGATTGTGCCGGTCATGCGGGCAGAAAGAGTCAGCTTGAATTTGCCGATGCGGCGGGCTTCGAGAGTGAATTGCGCCGCGCCCACGCGTCCCGATTCCACGGGTACGGTTTTGTCGGCCGCATCGGAGACGAGGGTGTACCAGTCTTCCGGCTGGAGGCGAAGATTAACGGCGCCATTGGAGCCGGAGTAGTTGTACAGCGCCACAGGAACGGAGACGCGATCGCCTTGCGTGAGGGTGACGGGAAGGTCGAGGTCGGCGAAGAAGTCCTCGAAGACTTTGAGACTCGATGTCGCGCTGCCGAGCGCGCCGTGGGTAGTGGAGGCGAGCATCGACATGTGCCAGGTGGTGATGGAGTCGGCCATGGGGATGGCGATGGTGGCGGCGCCGTTCTTGTCGGTGATGATTTCGGGGTTGATGTAGAGGGATTCGGGGAACCAGCGGCGGACGTGAGGAGCGGGCGAGACGGCGTTCCCTTTGACGCCGTTCAAGATGGCGCCGTCGCGAAAGAGCTGGACGCTGCCGCCGACCTTGAGCCGCATGGCAGGGGGCGGTGGGGCCCCGATGGGACAGCACCAACGATGCCGCCAATCACGCCACCGACCGTTCCGCCAGCCACGCTCCCGTCCTGTCCGAGGCCATATCCGCCCGTCGAGACTTCGACGCTCTCGGTGATCTGGCGCACTTCCAGCTTTACCGAAAGCACGGCGCGATCCCGTGCTTGCAGGGCGAGCTCGCGGGAGGCAGCGCGGAATCCCAAGCTGATGATTTCCAGGTTGTAATCGCCGGGCAGAACGGTCGAGAATTGGAAATGTCCGTCCGCGTCGGCGTGCGTCGTCATAGTCTTTCCGGTGCTTGATTGTGCGGTGACAAATACGCCGGGCACGACTGCGCCGGAGGCGTCGACGACCGTCCCGGCGATCTCGGCGAGCCCGTTGAACGGTCCGCGATCGTGCTCCATGCCGAGGTCGATTGTTCCGCCGGGGCGAGCATTTCGCAGGACGGTGCCCCGGTTCACGTGCAGCAGGAGTGCCAGGCCCAGGCCTCCCCCACCATTCGTTTGCCAACTCGCGGTGCTGCGCAATTGAAACTCGTCGCGCTGCATCCAGGTAGGATGCTCCAGGATCAGATCGTTGCCCCATGAGTCGCGCACCAGTGGATCGTGCGCGGCCACGAGTTTCGCCATCAATTGGGGGAGGGTCCCGGCATCGGGGTCTTGCGCGTAGGTGCTGGAGAAATGCTCGGCGAGCTTGTTTGCTTGCTCATCGAAGCGCTTCCAGTAGCGAGTGCGATATTCCCAATAGCGGCCGTCCGGCAGCGTGCGGCCGAATTCGCGGTCGAAGTTCTTGGTGTTGACGACCTCCGTGGCGGCGAAGAGCGCTCGTCCGGCGAGATCGCGATTGGCGCCGGTAGTGACCACCTCCGGCATGCCGATGGAGTGGATCTCGTACCGCGGCTTCATGACTTCCTGCTCCAGATAGAAGAAGACCTTGGCAAAGCCGGGCTGTTTTTCGGCCAGTGCGAAGACGGCTTCGTCCACCACCTGGAGGCCAATCGCGGCGCGCACTCCCTCGCCGCGCGAATTGGTGACGCGGAAGCGGATGCGGGCATCGTCGCCAGGTTTGTAGCTGGCGGAATCGGAAGCGGCTTCGATCTTCAACTCGTCGGCGGGCTGCACGAAGGCCAGGCGATGATCGGCCACGGGCTGCGCGTCACGGCCGATCAGGTACGCGTGGAAGTCGACTGTGCCGGCAAGGTCAGGTGTCGCTGTGAGTGTCAATTCTGCTTCGCCGTTGTGCAGATCGACGTCGCGGGTGAGCACCGTCTGGCCCTCTTTCACGACGTCCAGGTATGCGGCGCCGCGCTCGCGCGTGGAAAACACGTGCAGTAGAATGCGATCCCCGGCGCGATAGACGGCCCGCTCGGCGCGGAGGAGAATCTGGTCAGAGCCGGTACGCGATGCGAGGTTGACAGTCTGCCGTGCCTCATTTCCGGCCTTGTCGCGTGCCTCGATAGCAATCGTCTCCACGCCGTGCCCGGCGCGCACGTGAATCACGGCGGCGCCTCCGGCATCTGTCTCCGCACTCTCGCCGCGAACTTTGATTTGCGTGGCGGCGGGCCGCCCATCGGGGTACGCAGTGACGATAAAAATCTGATTTTCGAGCTCCGGAATGAGCATGCCGCCTTCCGGAATGGCGGTGATGAGAATCGGCTGCTGGCTCACCGTAATCGGCTCGCCGCGCGACTCGGTATGTCCGGCCGAATCCTTGACGGCGGCTTCCACCAGCACCTGCGCGGCGCCTTTATCGAGCCGCCGCCCGGCAAAATACGAAGGCAGTTGCAGGTCGAAATGCCACGCGCCATCGGAATCCGTTTTGCCGTTCACCGCGCCCGCCTGGAAGACGTCGACGTCCATGGCGGAGGCCTTCACGGTCACTTCGCCGCCATCCACCGGTTTGCCGAAGAAGTAATTGGCGCGGACCGTGCCAGTGACGTGGTCGCCCGGCCGATAGCCGTGCTTGGCGTTGTCCTTGCCCGCCAATTCCAGCGCCACTCTAAACTTCGGCAGCACATAGCGATCGACGTTGATAGCCAGTTCGGCGGTGGTCTTCGGCTCCATGGCGGCGCGCAGATGATAGGTCCCGAGATTGACCTCGCCGGCGAGCGCAAAATCGGCCAATGCCACGCCGAATTCGTCGGTCTGCGTGGCTTTCTTGAAGACTTTGTTGCCACGCGAATCTTCTACTTCGAAGATCAGTTTGCGATTGGCCGTGGCCTCGTGGGTGGAGCGATCGAGCGCTAGTGCCCGGGCGTGGATAGTCTGCCCCGGTTGATAGATGGGCTTCTCGGCGGTCAGCAGTATTTGCGCCTTCTCTTCGAGGGTTACCGGCTGAGTGGCCTCGGTCGATCCAATGGCGGTGTCGACTACATACCGCAAGGGGTAACTGCCGGTCAACCCGGCGGGAAAGCGGAATTGCGCTTCGGCGGTGCCCCGCTGATTCAGTTTCCCCCGTATAGAGCACTTGCGATTTCCGGTCGTGAGTCACCAATTCGATCTGCACCGAGCCGGCACCCTCGATCGGTTGATTGTCGGAATCGGTGACAATCACGCGCACAGCCGCCTCGCCGCCGGAGAGATACGATTGCTGGCCGATCACGTGCACCACTGGCGTGCGAAGCATCTGCGTGAGGGATTCGATGCCTCCGATGGGTGGTTGCCAGGGATCGCCGTTGCTGACAAACCAATAGCGCACGCGGTGCCATATCAGTTCATCGAGCGCCACGGGACGGTCCAACTTGAGCTCTTCCTTCCACACCCCGTGCCCTTGGCCGATGTCGGCGTCTTTCTGGAGATGCCCGATGGATACATCTTCGGGATCCAGAATGTCCACGGTAAGTTGTCCCTTGCTGGATTCAGGAGCTAAATAAGGAATAGTTAGCCGCAGGACACCGTGAGAGTAAATCGCGCGCGCGGAATCCGCCACGGGTGGTTGCGCCTGATAACTTCTGACGATTACGGCCGTAGTGAGGGCCGCGAGGAGACTGGCAAGCAACGCCCGTTTGAAAGCCGGCATGTGATACACCTCGCCCGAGAAGCGTGTTATTCGTACTGACGATAGGACTCCGGGAATGCTCCGATAGTTCCCGGAAGCATTTCCTTCGCCATCGCAGTAAGGTATGTCGCTACTGGCGAGATACTTTCAGAGAATATCGGCAAACGAGCACAGTGTGGCGTTGCGGCAACTGAAATCAGGGGCGAGCTTCGCTCGCCTAGACAAGCTGAAGCATGTCCCACGACTACAGCTCGGGCGGCCGTTTCTTATGCCAATCGGTGTGCGCCTGGAACTCGCGCCCGATTGCCAACAGGAGATTCTCGGCGAAGGGCGCGCCCACTAATTGGAACGCCACCGGCAGATTCTCGGCGAACCCGCAGGGTAGGACCAGCGCCGGAAGTCCGGCCAGATTCCCGGCCTGTATGATGCCTTGCAATCCCGAAGGCGTGCCGGTGGGCGGTTGGAATCCGCCTCGGTCGAGCGGCTGATCGATCCTGGTTGCCGGCCCCGGCCGGCCCGGCGCCAAGAGTACGTCCACCCGGGTAAAAAGCTTACGGAACTCTTCCTGGATCAGGCGCCTCAGCCGCATCGCCTTCAAATAATCGCGGGCAGGCAACTCGAGGCTCGCCTTCAAGCCGGCGATCTGCGCCGCATCCGCCAACTGATCCACTTGTCCGCTGGTAATCAACTGCTCGAAATTGGATGCCTGCTCGCCCGCCAGTACGGTCGACAGAATCGGCCCATAGGGGAACGATGGCAGCTTGGTTTCCACCAAGTTGACGCCGGTCTCCTTGATAGCCGCGAGGGCCGCCTGGAACGCCGCGCGTGCGGACTCCTCGGCGCGGTCCGCGAAGTCGACCGCGGCATATCCCACCTTCACTTCTTTCAGTGGACGCACGTATTGCGGCGCGTAAAAGAAACTCGTTCCGGCCGATCCGGGGTCCTGGCTATCGCTGCCGGCGATCGCCTGCAAAACTTGCCCGCAGTCTTCGGCGGTGTGCGCCAACGGGCCGATTTTATCGAGGGTCCACGATAGCGCCATCGCGCCGTGACGGCTCACCAATCCGTAGGTCGGCCGCAGACCGGTGACGCCGCAGTACGATGCGGGCGTGACGATCGACCCGGAAGTCTCCGACCCGAGGGCGAATGTCACCAGGCCGGCTGCGACCGCGGCCGCCGAGCCGCTCGACGATCCGCCCGACCAGCGCGTGCGATCCCAGGGATTCAACCCAGGTCCGAAGAGCGATGCCGAGGCGAAGCGATACCCGCCGCCGCCCGCCAGTTCCACCATGGCGAGCTTACCGGTGAGCACTGCGCCTGCCGCGTCCAGCTTGTCAATTACGGTGGCGTTGTAGTTGAACACCTGGCCGGCATATGGTTTGGCGCCCCAGGTGGTCGGCTGTCCTTTGTAGGCCAGCAGATCTTTGGCGCCGTAGGGAATGCCCTGTAACGGCCCGCGCAGGCGGTCGATTTTGAGATCCTGGTCCACTGCCTTGCCGTTGCGGCGGGCCTCCTGCACCAGTGGAAGAGCGAGCGCATTGTAGCGCGGTCCGAGTTGCGCCAGGCGTTCGGCGAAGGCGTGCGCCAGATCCTCCGCTTTGAATTCCTTGGCCTTCAACCGCGTATTCAGTTCGGTGACGGTGGCGAAGAAAACGTCATTGGGAATGGCCGCCATAGCAAGGCTCAGGCCCGGAACCGGAAGGCCGGCTCGGTGGCAGGCGGCAGATCGTGCTGCGCAAGGGCGTCGCTATTGGCCTTGAGGCGATCGCGCGCGGCCTGCGTTTCATCCACAGGCGCGGGCTGCCCGGCGGTTTGCGCCTGCGCCAGGGCGGTGGCTGAAACTACCGCCGCTAATTGCCGCCGTGTGAGTTTCATTTGTGCTCCAGCGCTTCCTCGGCGGCCTTTTGCATGACCGAACGAGGGGCCGATCCGCCGGTCCAGATCTCGAATTGTCGCACGGCTTGTTCGATAAACATATCGAGCCCCGGGACTACGGTTTTGCCTTGCTCGCGGGCGCGTTTCACCAGCACCGTCTCGGCTGGATTGTACACCATATCGAACACCACGTCCGCGGGAATATGGCCATTGAAGAAACACTCGTCCACATGCGGAAACATTCCAAGAGGCGTGGCATGCACTACCGCGTCGAAGTGGGCGCCATCCAGTTGTTCGCGCAGGAGCGCTTCCGCGCCGCAGACTTTCGCCAGCGCGCGCACGCGATCGGGATTGCGGCCCACCAGCGAGATCTTGGCGCCGGCATCGGAGAGAGCGCAGGCAGCGCCGCGCGCCGCGCCGCCGTTGCCGACAATCAGCACGGACGATTTCGGCAGGCGCAACAAGCGCCCCAGCGGCACGGTCACTCCGGCGGCATCGGTATTCGTACCGCGCCATTTCCCGGCCTTCCGCCAGACCGTATTCACCGCTCCGATGCGGCGCGCGATGGGGTCCACCACGTCCAGATAGCGGATGATTTTCTGTTTGTGGGGAATGGTCACGCTGAAACCGGCGAGGGGCAACTTCGCGGCCAGCGAAAAGAAGTCGCGCAGATAAGCCGGCGTGACCAGAAACGGCAGATACACGGCATCGATGCGCCGGGCTTGGAACGCTCGATTGTGCACCGCCGGCGAAATGGAGTGGCGGACGGGGTCGGCGATCACGCCATAAATCTTGGCCGACTTGCCGAGCTTTTCCACGCGATAGAGGTGCCGCAGATATTTGGCGCTTACCTGCCCCGCGGCGGTTCCTTCGGCCAGCATAGGCGTGGCATAAGTGTAAACTCCTCCGAAGATCGGCGAGAGTACGCGCGTCGGAAAACCGAGCTCGCCCATTGCCAGCACGATGAGGTGCTGCTTCGGCAGCATTTTGGCGACCGCGAGTACGCGCAAGTTATCGGATGGCTTACGCGCCGTGGTCACCATCTTATAGGCGTCGGCGGGCACCTTCATGACGCGGCTCACCACCGTATCCATGGGCGGGGTGGCTTCGAAATTATGGTAGGAGACAATTACCTGCACGCGTCCGCGAAACTGGGTCAGGCGCTCTTGGGAAACCTCGGCCGTCTCGATTTCCACGTCGATGGCATGCGCTCCATTGCGCACCGCGAGGTCTAAAACAGCCAGTTGCTCCTCGATGCTGCCGTTAAATTTTCCGTGGTTCTGGTGGCGCCGGCAGGTAGCCAGCAGAATACAATCGGGGAATTCTTCCAGAAAGCCCGAAATAGCAGCGGCGCCGGCAGCCGGATGATCTAAGAAATCGAGCCGGAACTCCAGGAAGACCTCACCTGCCAAGGCTTCGCGACGGGCGTGAGCCAAGAGAGTTGGTACATCCGGCAGTCCCAATGCGATACAAATCCGCGGGAGCAACTTGGTCTGCGCCATTGGTGAAGACCATCAGAATACCACAGGCGCGGCTTTGTTCCGCTTCCCGGTTCCTCTAAAAAGAGCACTACAACAGCACGGTATCGATGCGATCGGTAGACTGCGAAGACATTGCAGGCGGCTCCTCGGGTCTTCTCTGCAGGAACACGATCAGAGCTTCCTCAGACCCGTCGAAATATCCTTCCAGGAGTTCACGTACGGCGGCGCGGCGCGCGGCGTCGCGCGTGGCTTGCGGAACGTAAGCAAAACTGCGGCCCACCTTTCGCCGAGCCAGCAACCCCTTGCGCACCAACCGGTCGAGCACCGTCATGATGGTTGTGTAGGCCAGCGGGCGGGATTGGGCAACAATCTGCTGCACGGCTTTCACGTTGCCCTCGCCCAGCGACCACAAGGCGCGCAGGCACAACAGTTCGAGCGGCGGGGGCACTTCGCGCGCGGTTCGAGGCATCAGCTTCCCTCTGACGTACCCGCCGGCTGCAAAGCCTGTCTTAACTTATCGGCAAAGAGCGACTCCGGTTTCGGCCCTCCGTTGTTAACCGGTGCGGCCGGGGGCGCCTCCGCGGCCGGCATGGCAGGCAGTTCTTTGCGCAGCGGATCTTTGGATGGTTCCGGGGGATTGAGGAAAAGATCTTTCTTCAGTACGGAGCGTTCCAGCGGACCGTTGTACGCGGTGAAGCAGCCTTCCACCTGGCGATCGCTCTCGATCAGCGCGCGCATGCACTCCATTTTGGAATCCATATCGTCCAGGTAGTGCAGCAAGAGCGCCTCGGGAAACTGCGGCACCTTGGGCGATCCGAATTCCAGCTTGCCGTGGTGGCTGAGAATCATGTGCTCCACCAGCGACCGCAACGCCGGTGGAAACGAGGGGAGTTCGCGCAGCTTCTCGCCGACCATTCGCAATCCGATATGGATATGGCCCAACAGTTGTCCGTCGTTGGAGTAGGAAAACCCGCGCTCGTAATTCAACTCGTAGATCTTGCCGATATCGTGCAGGATGGCGCCGGTGAGCAGCAGATCGCCGTCGATGAATTTATAGTGCTGCGCCGCCAGGCGGGCCATGGCGCATAGCGAAAGCACATGCTCGATCAGGCCGCCCAGAAAAGCGTGGTGAATGCTCTTGGCAGCCGGTGCGCGGCGGTAGCGGCGGGCGATGTCCTCGTCGTCCAACACAAGTTCGAGCAAGCCCTTGAGGTGGGGGTTGGAGACGCCGGCGACAATGCCGCGCAGTTCCAGCCACATTTCGTCCTGATCGCGGCGCGACGAAGGGAAATAGTCGCCGAAATCGATCTCGCTGTCGTCCATCCGGCGCACCTTATGGATGGTCATCTGCGGGCGGTTGTGGAAGATCTGTACCAGCCCTTTGACGCGCACGAAATCGTCACGGTCGAAGGCGTCGATCACTTCGGCGACGTTGTCCCACATCTTGGCGTCGAGTTCGCCGGTACGGTCGGCCAGGAGCAACGAAAGATAGAGCTCGCCGCTCTTTTTTTGGCGGATCTCCTTGGAGTGGACCAGGAAACTGGTGGTAATCAGCTTGTTCGGCTCGAGCTCGCTTACGTAAGGAGATTTCATTGTTTGATGGGAGGCATGGGCGGGCTGCTGTCTTCTTTCGCCTGCAGCGCGGCGGCCCTGGCTTCGGGATCGCCATCCTGGGGCCGTGCCTTGTGATGCGAGGGCTTGGGCGCCTTCTCGGTTTCCGCCAGTGTCTTGACTTCGGCGGTGGTCCCCGGAATGGCTACGCCGAGCACTTTCTTATGCGCCTTGGAGCTTGAGAGCACTTCTTCCTTGGTAGTGGTTGCCGGCTTCAACTGGGCGACTTCCTGCCAGCGGGTGTCTTTGCCGGGAGCGGCGCCGGTGTCGATGTAGCCTTCCTTGATTTGCAGGAAAGCCTGCTCGCGAAGCTTGGTCAAATACTCGCGCACCCTGGGCTCCATCTTCGGTCCCGTAATCGCCTGCTGCACCTCTTCGCGGACTTCTTCGAAAGAGGCTTGGCCAGCGGCGTAGTGCTCTTCCACTTTGATAACCAGAAATCCGGCGGGGAGCTTGATGGGAACGGTAATGTACCCCTTGACGGCCTTATCGCTGAACACGATAGCTGCGAGCTCCGGCCGCAAATCCGCGCGCTTGTAGGGGGAGCCGAGGTATCCGCCGTTCTGTGCCGTCTCCGGATCGTCGGAGTTGTCGCGGGCCAGTTCGCTGAATTTCTCTCCCTTGCGGGCCCGTGACGCCAGTTCCGTGGCGCGCTGTTGCGCGACGGTAAGCTGTTCGGGAGATTTGCCTTCGGTGGAGATCAAAATCTGGCTGAGGAAGACTTCCTCGTCGCGCATGTACTGGGCTTTGTGCTCGTCGTAATATTTCTGCAGGTCGGCCTCGGGCACCGAGATCTTCTGCACCACTTCATAGCCAATCACTCTCTGCGCCAGAAGTTCGCGTTTCTTTTGGTCCTTCAATTCCTCATAGGTCCGGCCGAATTGCTGCTGGAGAAAATCGTGAAACTTATTCTCGTCGTTGAATTTGAGCTGCGTCTGCCAGGCGTTGAAATACTTGGTGACCTCGGCGTCCACCGTCACCCCCGGCATGTCCTTGCCCTTCTGCACGAGCAAGAGGTTGTCGATCTCTCGTTCCAGAACGTCGGCCTGGGCTTCCTTGACCTTCTGGTCCCTGGCGGGCCCTTTCAAGCCGGACTGCGCGGCGATCATTTCGATCTCTTTGTTCTTCTCTTCCAGTTCACCGCGGGTGATGATCTCGCCGTTGACCTTGGCGACGATCTCTTCCACGATGTGGATGTTCGGGGCGGCAGCGGTCTGCGCGCTCGCGGCCATTGCTGCTACCGCCAAGCCTGGTACTACAAACTTAAAAAGCATATTCCTTAAGGCTCCTATTTTAGCAGGACCGTCACCCGAAGAACGGCCGATTTGGGATCGAAAGATCCGTGCAAGAAGATGTCCGAAGTCGGAGGACCTTTGATTTCACACGTTTGGTGGGTGAATGCAGGAGTGAGTAGGGCCGGGAACGACCGCCAGTTCCGTTTCGGCACGGTTACCGTCCCTGCCCTAAGACCTGGTCAGGTGACTATATCGTGGTAAGATCAGAGCATGCAAACCCGGGTTCTCAGCGCCTCCGAATTCAAGGCTAAATGCTTGGCCTGTTTGAGTGAAATCGAACAACTCGGCGAGCCGATTACCATCACCAAGCGGGGCCGTCCAGTAGCGGTACTGGGGCCGGTAAAACGATCCGCGCTGAAGTCTTCCCGCGACAGTTGGGCGAAGAAGGGGCGCATCGTCGGCGACATCATAGACACCAGCGATCTGATCACGTGGGAAGTTGCTCCCCCCGAGTAGGAAACAAGACTTGCTGCCGCGCCTTCTGTTGGACACTCATATTCTCCTCCGATGGTTTTTCGAATCGCGGAGACTCTCCCGGACTCAGCTTCGAGCGATTGAATTGGCGATAGGCCGAGGCGAGCGGCTGGCTTTCAGCGCCGTGAGCCTTTTGGAGATTGCCGTGCTAACTGGCGGAGAGCGGTTGGCGCTGAAAGGCTCCCTCGGTAAGTTCTTCGGGGACTTGAGTGCCGATGCGGCCTTTTGTATGCTGCCGGTGACCTACGATGTGGCGCTCGAAGTCCCGTACCTGGGGTCCTTGCGGGATCCAGCGGATCGCGCGATTGCGGCGACGGCTCGGGTCCACAGGCTGAAACTGGTAACCTCCGACCAGCGAATTATCGAATCGGGGCTGGTTCCGGTGCTCGAATGAAACCGGGGCGCGGATCGCCCATGCCCTCTTGCGATAAACCAAAGATAATCGCCTTTTTTGCTTGCGACTTCGCGAGGCGATGCGCCATATTGGAAATGGCGACGGAAAGCTGTGTAGAGCACAAGTGCAGGTGACAAGTCGGACCCATCTGGATTCGTGCTCGAGCTGTCTGGCGCCGGGGCGTTTTCGATGGCCGACAATCTCTTGTACTTTACGGAATTGCTTTCCATGCAGGTGCTTGACCTCAAAGGCCGGCGCATCGGCAGGGTCAAAGACGCCGCCCTCGTCCCCCGCGAACACGCCGCCCGCATCGAACGTTTACTGGTAGGCGGCGGCGATACCTGGCTCACCCTGCGCTTCGACCAGATTCGCTCCATCAAGCTCGGCGCCGGCATCCAACTCAGCGACGAGCAGCTTCTTCCCTATCACGATGACGAGTACATGCTGCGGATCGGGCGCGACCTGCTGGACCAGCAGATCATCGATGTCACCGGCCGCAAAGTGGTGCGCGTTACGGACGTCACCATGGGCATCCAGCACGACGGCCAGCGCGATATCCTTACCGTCCTCGATGTGGATATCGGCGTTCGGAGCATGTTTCGCCGCCTGTTTCAGGGCGTACTGCCGTGGCAGGCCATCCGGCGCCTGCAAAGCCACATACCGCCTAACTCCATCCGGTGGGAATTCGCCAACGTGGTGGAGCCGGACCCGCTGCGCCGCCTGCGCCTGAACATTTCCTACGAAAAGTTGGAAGACATGCATCCCGCCGACCTGGCCGACATCGTCGAGGATCTGGCGCCGGCGGAACGAGAAGCGATTTTCGATTCGATCGACAGCGAAGCGGCCGCGGACGCGCTGACCGAAGTGGAAGATCCTAAGATGCAGGCCAGCATTCTGGAGGCTCTCGAACCGGAAAAGGCGGCCGACATCGTGGAAGAGATGGCGCCCGACGAAGCTGCCGACATCCTCTCCGAACTGGAGGACGAAACCTCGGAGGAGATCCTCGAGGAGATGGATTCCGAGCCCAAGGTCGACGTGCAGGAGTTGCTGGAATTCGATGACGACACCGCCGGCGGCCTGATGAATACCGAGTACGTCGTGCTTCACGATAACGCCACGGTGACGGACGCCATGGCGGCGCTCAAGGGCAACGAAGAGCTGCTGGAATCGCTGAACGCGCTGTTCCTGATCGACGAGGACGAGCACTTGACGGCAGCCATTCCGCTGGCGCGTCTATTCCTGGCGAGCGGTGACAGCAGGCTCAAAGAGTTGGCCGCCGAGACCCTGATTCAAGTGACCGTTGACGAGCGGCAAGACCGCGTCAGCGAGTATTTCGACAAATACAACCTTCTTACCTTGCCGGTAGTCGATGACGAAGGCAAGCTCGCGGGCGTGATTACCGCCGACGATATCATCTCCCTTCTGAGGCAGAAATAACGGATGCGGAAGACCCTGGAACGTTTCCGCTCGCACATACTGTTGTTCCTTGCCGTGCTGGGGCCGGGCTTCATCACCGCCATGGTCGACAACGACTCGGGCGGGATTTACACCTATTCGGCTGCCGGCGCGAAGTACGGCTACCTGCCGCTGTGGACGCTCCTGCCGATCACGGTGGTCCTGATCATTACGCAGGAAATGTGCTCCCGCATGGGCGCGGTCACCGGCAAAGGGCTGTCGGACCTCATCCGCGAGGAATTCGGCCTGCGCATCACGTTCCTGCTCATGGCCTTGCTGGTACTTGTCAACCTGACGAACGTCATGACGGAGTTCGCCGGCGTGGCCAGTTCGCTCGAACTCTTCCACATCAGCAAGTACATTTCGGTGCCGCTGGCCGCGGTGGGGGTGTGGTTCCTGGTGGTGAAGGGAAATTACACCAATGTCGAGAAAATCTTCCTATTCGCCAGCGTGATTTATGTGACGTACATCATTTCGGGATTTCTGGTGAAGCCCGATTGGAAGAGCGCCGCGATCAATAGCGTGCGGCCTATCCTGATGCTCGATTCCGGATATATTTACATGCTGATCGGCATGGTGGGCACTACTATCGCGCCCTGGATGCAGTTCTATTTGCAATCGGCGATCGTGGAAAAGGGAGTCACCGCCAAGGAGTACGCGGCTTCGCGCCTGGAAGTGACGGTGGGCTGCATCATGACGAACGTGATCGCCTTCTTCATCATCGTGGCCTGCGCGGGCGCGATCTGGAGCGTGGCGCCGAAGGATATCAAGGACGCCGCCGACGCCGCCGTGGGGCTGAAACCGTTCGGGCAATATGCGTTTCTGCTGTTCAGCGCGGGCCTGTTGAACGCGTCGGTATTCGCCGCGTCCATTCTGCCGCTTTCCACGGCCTACTCGGTGTGCGAGGGGCTGGGCTTCGAATCCGGGGTGAATCGCCGCCTGCGCGAGGCTCCGGTTTTCTATTTCCTCTACACCTCGCTGATTGTGGTGGGCGCGGGCGTGGTGCTGATCCCCAAGTTCCCGCTTGTCCGGATGATCCTGCTCTCGCAGGTGCTGAATGGCGTTCTGCTGCCGCTGATTCTGATTTTCATGGTGATCCTGATCAACAAGAAAGAGCTCATGGGAGAGTGGGTCAATCCGCGATGGTTCAACTGGGCCTCGTGGGCGACGGTAGTGATCATGATCGGGCTGACGCTGGCACTGGCGGGGATGAGTCTGCGGCCGGGGCCGGGCTAGCGTATACTGCCTCCTATGCGTAAGATGTTCTTCACCGCCCTGGCGGCGGTATCGCTGGCTGGCGCACAATCGGTCCAACTCACAGATCTTCATCAGCTCACTCACGGCGGCCAGAACGCGGAGGCATATTGGTCTCCGGATGGGAAACGGCTCATCTTCCAGACCACGCGGCCCCCTTACGGTTGCGATCAGATCTTCATCATGAACGCCGACGGCAGCGATCAGCACCTGGTGTCTACCGGAAAGGGCGTCACCACCTGCGGCTACTTCCTGAGTGACAACAAGCACATCATCTACGCCTCGACGCATCTGGCGGGCGATGCCTGCCCGGCGCCGGCGGATCGCAGCCGAGGCTACGTCTGGGCTGTCTACGCCGGATTCGATATCTTCCTGGCCACCGACGGCGGCAAGATCGAAAAGCGGCTTACCGACACCCCGGGATACGATGCCGAAGGCACGGTCAACTGGAAGACCCGGACTATGGTGTACACATCGCTGGCGTCGCACGATCTGGATTTGTGGACGATGAAGCCGGACGGGTCGCACAAGAAGCAAATCACGGCCAAGACCGGTTACGATGGCGGCGCCACATTTTCGCGCGACGGCAGCCACCTGGTGTGGCGCGCCAATTATCCGCCCAATGACGAAGCGATGGCCAAGTACAAGTCGCTGCTGGCCGACAATCTGACCACCCCGATGAAGATGGAAATCGTGGTGGCCAATGGCGATGGAAGTAACGCTCACACCGTCACGAATTTCGGGTGCGCCAGCTTCGCGCCGACGTTCACGCCGGACGGAAAGCAGATTCTCTTCTCCTCCAACAAGCATGAATGCGACAGCCGGCACTTCGAACTTTACCGGATGAATCTGGACGGCAGCGGACTGGAGCAAGTGACGCATTTCGGTGGATTTACTTCATTTCCGGAATTCTCGCCGGATGGCAAGACGCTGGTCTTCTGCTCGGACCGCGATGCCAAAGAGCGGTACGAGTTCAACATTTTCACAGCCAATTGGGAGCAAAACTGACCTAAGCAGGCGAAAATCGGGCGAAAGGGCCGCTAGGAATGTAACCATACGGCATCTGTCCTACGCCTTCCAAGGTACTATGACCAAAAAGCTGCTTTTTGTAACGACGATTCTGTTTGTCGTAGCGTTTGTCGCCATGGCGGCCGACGTTACCGGCAAATGGACCTACCAAGCACCAGGTCGGGGCGGGGACATGATGTCCGTCACGATCACTCTGAAGCAGGACGGCGCAACCCTCAGTGGCAGCGTTCCCGGCTTTGGCCGTGGCGGGCAGGCGCCGCCCTCGCAGATCGTGCACGGCAAAGTGGATGGGGACAGCATCTATTTTGAAACCGTTCGCCAGACTCCTAACGGTGAGAGCACCACCAAGTATGAAGGCACAGTGAGCGGCGATACCCTGAAGCTGAAGATCACCCGGCCCGGGCGCGGGGGCGGCGATCCCACGACGAACGAAGTTACCGCCAATCGGGAGAAGAGCTAGCTCCAGCCGGAATTGGATTATCGAGCGGCCGCCCCTTGCGCCATTTTAGGGGCGGCCGCTTGGTGTTTTGTCGGACCGCTTGCCGACGCGCGCGGCTCGGGAACTGCTGGTTCGCCGCCTAAAACGCGCGCTGATATTGGATCGGCGGCTGGACCTTGTCCCCGAGCGCCTTGGCGGCGTGCAAGGGGAAATAGGGATCTCGCAGGAATTCGCGCGCCAGCAGCACCATGTCGGCCTTTCCGGTGCTGACGATCTCCTCGGCCTGTTGCGGCGTAGTGATGAGTCCGACGGCGCCCGTGCGAATGCCGGCTTCGCGACGAATGCGCTCGGCGAATGACACTTGATAGCCGGGGACGAGTTTGATTTTCTGCTGCGGAGCGAGGCCGCCCGACGAGCAGTCGATCAGATCCACACCAAGGCTGCATAGGCGCCGCGACAATTCCACCGACTCATCGATATCCCAACCGCCTTCCACCCAATCGCTGGCCGAAATGCGCACGAACAGCGGCAGGTGTTCCGGCCAGACGGCGCGCACGGCTTTCGCCGTCTCGATCGCAAAGCGGATGCGATTCTCGAACGGCCCGCCGTATTCGTCGGTGCGCCGATTGCTGAGGGGCGAAAGGAACTCGTGCATGAGATAGCCGTGGGCGAAGTGCAGTTCCACTACTTGAAATCCGGCTTCGAGTGCGCGGCGGGCGGCGGCCGCGAACGACTCCCCAATGCCCGCGATCTCGGCGAGCGTTAATGTTCTCGGCAATGGATAGTCGGGCTGAAACGCGATCGGACTGGGCGCGACTGGCTGCCAGCCGCCGGCCTCCGGTGGGACGGCGCCGGATCCCTCCCAGGGACGCCACGTGCTGGCCTTCCGGCCGGCGTGAGCCAGTTGAATACAGGCCGCCGCGCCCTGTTGCCGCAGAAACGCGGCGATGCGTGCCAGGAAGGGGATGTGCTCGTCTTTCCAAATGCCGTGATCCTGCGGCGAAATGCGGCCGCGCGCCTCGACAGCCGACGCTTCCATGATCACTAGCGCGGCGCCACCCACTGCGCGGCTTCCGAGATGGACCAGATGCCAGTCGTTGGCGAACCCGTCCTCGCTGGAATACTGGCACATGGGCGAAACCGCAATGCGATTGCGGAACGTGAGTTCGCGGATTGTGAGAGGGGCAAAAAGAGCGGACATGGTTCCAGTATCGCAGCGCGACCAAGGGTGTTCACCGCGGAGGCGCGGAGACGCTGAGGAAAACAAAAATCAAAAAGTCAAAACCGGAGGGCGCTGAGCTGGCAGAGGTCGCGGAGGCTCATGGTTCTCGGGCCTCTGCGTCCTGGTGGCTTCAGTTCAGCGGATCGCGGCGGGAACGCTAGGGCTGATACCGCGTGAGCCGCATGGGACGGGCGTCGGGTTCGAAAAGAAGCGCGGTGCGGGCGGGGTAATAGGCGATGAGTTTGGCATTCTCTTCGGGCCCGAGATCGCGCGCCCACACGATGCGGGCGTTGTCGATATCGGCGGCGTTCCAGACCCACTCTTCCTGGAAAATGTGCTGCGGCGCGTAACGAACGAATACCAGCAGGTCGCCGGGCGCCTTTTCCAATTCGGCCTTGACGGCGATGCGCCGCTCGGGGTTGGTGTGATTGATGCTGTCCCAGGTTTCGTAGGGCCGGACGGCAAGTGAAATCTCGCCGGTATCGAACACGTGCAGCGTGTACCAGAAGAGGAAGTGCGCCACGCAGACGAAAAAGATCAGACGCGCGGCCTCCGCTCCGGCCGGCCGGCCTCCGAATGTCAGCCCGTTGAGCCATTCGAGCCCAGCCACGCTCATCAGTAGGAACAGACAGGTGCAAGCCGCGACGTAGTGCACCTGAAATGCCGGAAAGAAATTCGTCCCCAATGCAAACAGTGTCACCGTAGTGGCTACCCAGGCGAAGCGGAACTGGCGCAGGCATGGCAAAAAGGCCGCCAACGCAAGGTAAAGCGGCGGAATGAAGAAGAATCGGTAATAGCGTACGCGATATTCCAGCCGCTCCAGGTAGGTGCGCATCGTCTCGCCGCCGGAGGGCCGGAAGGAGGTCTGCATACGGTAGTCCATCTGCTGCTGCGGTGTGAGATCGGCGTGCGGCACGGGATTCGGCTGGATGGTGAGAGAGGTTGGAATTCCGTACTGATTTTGGCTCAGCGAGTACGGAAGCGTGGTCCAACTGCCGGTGACCGTGTGGTTCTGCAAGAGGGTGAGCACGATGGCCGGCGTTACGGCGATGGCGGCGATGGCCGCCAGCCGTCCGAGGCGTCGCAGTTCGGCGGGCTTGCCCAGAGCTGGAGAGAAAAATAGCAGCACCGCCAACCCCAGGAAGAGGGTTTCGTACGGGCGCGTGAGCAGATGGATCGCCAGCCCCAATCCCAGCAGAATCGCGTTGCGCGGGCGACTCTCCATTCGCAGGCGCGGGAGCGCGCCAAACACCAGGCAGCCCGCGGCCGCCGCCAGCGAGCCACCCCAATACCCGTTCATCCACTGGCTCAACGGGCCGAACTCCATGACGGCCAATAAGCCGCCTGCCAATGCCCAGCCTGGCGCGGTCCAGCCGCGGAGCATCCAGTAACAGAGCGCGCAGAAAGCGGATGTAGCGAGAATCGCTCCCGCCCAGGGAGTTCCGAAAACCGTCCATCCGATCGCCATAATGAGCCCCTGTCCGAGCGGATAGATGGAGCTGTGAGTCGGCGTCTGCAGGACGAAAAACGTTTCGAAGAATTGATGCAGGGGGTGCATCGGATTGGCCAGGCGGAAGTGCCGCAGCGTGTCGGCCACCAGCAGATGGCTGAACTCGTCGTAGACATCGGGAGAAGGCACGGGATGATGGCCGAGCAGCGCCAGCCGGAGAACAACAGGCAGCAACGCCAGCAGCGCCATCGGCCAGACGGTCCGCTGCGCCAGCCGATTGGCGTGGGGGGCGATGCGCTTCCACCAAATTAGCGCTGCCAGGAGCATAGCGGCGAGCAGCAATTCCAGATAATCGCCGGCGCCGAATCCCAGGGGATTTTCGAGCGGCAGAAAAGAGCGGAAGAAATCGGGCATGCCGCTCAGCTCGCGTAGACCGAAACTCGCGTGATCGTGCGATATCCCATTCGCTGGTAGAGATGCAGGCCGGCGGGCGTGGATTGCAGGATGCTTTGCTCGACGCCGTGCTCTTTTTGCGCCTCCGCCACGGCGTAGCGCATGACCGCTTCGCCATAGCGGCGGCGTTGCTGGTCGGGAAGAGTGGCGACGTTGTATACTCCAACGGCTCCGCCGCCCATCACGACGGCTGCCGTGGAAACGGGAGCCTCGTCACGATAGGCCACATAAGCGGCGAAGCGATCCCACACCAGGTGGTTGTCGAACACTTCGCGAAACCAGTTGATCGGCACGTGAAAACAGGTGGATCCGATGTGGCAAAACGCCGCTCGCGTGGCCGCATCGCCGACGCGCCGGACCATCAATGCGGGGAGTGGCTTAACGGGTGGCGCGAGGCGATCGGCCACCATTCCGGGCAGGTTTACCGTATGCCGCAGCCCGTGGCGCTCGAAGATCTGCCGCGATTTGCGCCGCGCCCGGCCTTCAATCCAGTCCTCGCACAGCCAATACGCCCATTCCAGGCCGCGCACCTGGAAGTGGGACGCGGAGAGAAGAATTCGCTGTTCCAGCTCGGCCTCGCTGACCACCGGAGCCGAAAGAAACGCCGCATTGAACATCTGGAAGGTAACGCCGGCGGCCGCGATACTGACGCCGGGCAGCTCCCGGATCTCGCCCGCCGCACGCCCCGCCGCCACCACGCGAAACGACTCGCGCAGGTTATCCGCAACGGTCTCAAAGGTCACTGGAAATTAGTATAAAGGGCTGCGCTATTTCTTGGGCGCTTCCTGAGGCTGCTCCTTCTTAGGGGATTCACCTTTGGGAGCTTCGCCGTTGGAATTTTCCGCGGCGGATTCTTTTGCGCCAGCTGCACCCGGCGTTGGGGGTAGGTACTGCACGATCACCGATATGCGGCGATTCGACGCCTTGGTCGGATCTTCGGGATGACGTAATTCGCGATCGGCATAGCCGCGCACCTGATTCACCTGCTCCGGCCGGAGACCGTGGGCTTCCATGAGCTTGCGGGCCGAGTTGGCACGGTCGGCGGAGAGTTCCCAGTTGGAGTAGCCGTTATCGCTCGTAAACGGTTTGGCGTCCGTATGGCCTTCGATCAGCATGGTGTTGGGCATCTTGCCCAATTCAGCCGCCAGCCGCGCCAGCAGGTCGGCGCCGGTTTCGGTTGGCACCGGTTTGCCGGATTCGAAGAACATTCCAGCCTCGGTCTCCAGCAGTTCGATACGCAGCCCGTCGGCCGTGATCGTGATTTCTACGTGGTCCTGCAAGCTCTTGAAATTGGGTGTTTGGGCCAGCGCTTGTTGAATCTTGTCACGGAGCTTGATCATGTCGTCTTTGGGTATTTCGATGGCGTGGCCCAATCCCGCCGCAGCCAAGCCCGTCAGTTTACCCGGACCGGTGGGATTGTTGAAATAGGCGCTGACCGCTTCTTTGACCTTTTCGTCGGCGCTGGTAAGCCACAAAACGATGAACAGCGCCATCATGGCTGTCACGAAGTCGGCATATGCCACCTTCCATGCGCCGCCGTGATGTCCACCGTGTCCGGAAACCTTTTTCCGGATCACGATAATCGGTTTGACTTTGGCTGGTATTGGCGGCGCTTCTTCTTCAACCGGCATAAATTAACTCGGCTTTGCGCCGCCGCGGCAGGTGGCTTCAACTTCCTGAAAAGTCGGACGCACCTCGCTCGGAATGGAGCGGCGAGCCAGTTCAATAGCCATGAGCGGGCTCAGACCTTTGATGAAGCCGATGGCCGCCATGCGCAGGAACCCCAGGTAATTTGACTCGGCGTCATTCTGTTTGCCCATCGCCGCCGCCAGCGGCCCGAAGACGCCGTAGCACAGCAAAATTCCCAGGAATGTGCCCACCAGCGCCGCCGCAACGTGCTCGCCGATCTGCTCCTTGGGACCGCCCAAAGATCCCATCGTGATGACGATCCCTAATACCGCGGCGACAATCCCCAACCCGGGAAGAGAGTCCGCCATGGTGCTGAGAGCCGCGATCGGCTCCGTCGACTCGCGGTGATGGACATCGAGATCCACTTCCATCATTTGATCGATCTCCATGGGATCCACACTGCCCGACACCGCCATACGCAGTGTGTCGCACAAGAAGTGCACCGCGTGATGGGATTTCATGAATTTCGGGTATTTGGAAAAGACCTGGCTTTTGCCGGGGTTGTCGACCTCTTCTTCCAGCTTGGCGGTGCCGCTCTTACGCGCCACGTTGTACAACTCGTAGATCATCTTCAGGCTTTCCAGGTAAAAGGCTTTGGTGAAGGGGCTTCCGGAAAGAATTCCAAGCATGCCTTTCACCAGGCGCATCAACGTTGGAATCGGATTCGCCACGATCACCGTTCCAATCGACGAACCAAGAATAATGAGCAACTCCGCGGGCTGCACCAGCACCAGGAATTTCCCGTGTTCCATCAGGTAACCACCGGCGATGGCACCCAACACTACGACGATTCCGATGAGCGAGATCATTGCTGATTCACGAAACGCACGACATTGTACATATCGGCGGTGCAATTCAGAGCTTTAGGGTGGGCCGAAGACGCTGCCGGGACCGCTCCCTCACGGTCGCGGCTCGGTAAGATCCTTCCGAGCCGCGCGCGTAAGCAAGCGGATTTGCTAATTTACGATTTCTTCCGGCGGTACCGCAGCACTTCGATCAGAAACGCATCGCGGCGGGCGCGCACCTCGTCGGCGCTTTTCACAGACCAATCGTAGAAGCCCTTGCCGGTGGGTGCGCCTAAATCGCCGCGACGCACTAAATCGCGAATGTACTCGGGAGCGTGCGGTTCGCTATACAGATCGCGCGCCACATATTCCAGCACCGCCAACCCGAGATTCAGGCCCACCACGTCCATATGCTCCAGGAGGCCGTACGCCGGCATGCGCAGGCCCAATCCGTTGCGCACCACCGAATCGATGTCGTCCGCGCCGGCGATTCCCTCGGCGATGATGTGGCTCGCTTCCCGCAATAGCGCCATCTGAAGGCGATTGCCGAGCTGTCCCGGCCGGTCTTTGCGTACGATCACGGGCGTCTTGCCGCATTCCAGTAGCACGTCGCGTAGGGTTTCCGCCGCAGTGTCCGAAGTCTTCGCGCCCATGACGATTTCCACCAGCGGCATGAGATGGGGCGGGTTCCAGAAATGCGCCGTCAGCGCCCGTTCCGGCCGCGAACAGCGCTCCGCCACCGCCGTGATACTCAGCCCCGAGGTGTTCGACGCCAGCAGCGCGGAAGGCGCAGCCAGCGCGTCCAGGCGTGCGAAAAGCTCCTGTTTGAACGGCAGATCCTCGGGTGCGGACTCGACGATCAGGCCGGCGCCGGCGACAATTTCGTCGAAGGCGGTGGAAGCCGCTAATAAGCCCGCCGCCCGCTCGGCGCCGTCGCGGCCGATCAGATCGCGGTCGGCCAGCAGGAACGCCTGCGAGCGCGCTTTTTCCAGGGCGCGAGCGGCATTTTCAGCACCACGGCTGAGGATTGTGGTGCGCAAACCACCTAAGGCGAGGGTCAGCGCAATGCCCGGACCCATCATGCCGGTGCCGATTACGGCGGCAATATCCAAACGATGTGTCATGTTCGAACATTCTATGCCACTTACCCCTTGCCAATCCGCGCACTTGCCTGAAACAATAGGCCTTGGTAAAAACGATGCGCATACGCGTACTGGGGATCGTGCTGGCGGGAGGCAAGGGAACCCGCCTCTTTCCGCTCACTAAGGAACGGGCCAAACCGGCCGTGCCGTTCGGCGGTAAATACCGGATCATCGATTTCGTGCTGAGTAATTTCCTCAACTCGGGAATCTACTCGGTTTATGTGCTGACTCAGTTCCGTAGCCAGTCGCTGCTGCAGCACTTGGCCGAAGGATGGCAGACCGGGAGTCTGCTGAAGAGCCAGTTCGTGATTCCGGTGCCGGCGCAAATGCGCTCTCCCGACGAGACGTGGTACCAGGGAACGGCCGACGCCATTTACCAGAACATCAACCTGGTGGAACAGTCGGACCCCGACGTGGTGGCGATCTTCGGCGGCGATCATATTTACCGCATGAATATCACCAGCATGATCGAGTACCACGTGGCCAAGAAGGCCGAAGTTACCGTGGCGGCCGTTCCCGCGCCGCGCGAACAGGCCAGCGAGTTCGGGGTCGTCGAGGCAGCGGAAGATGGGCGGATCCAGGCCTTCCATGAGAAGAATCCCGACGCGCCATCCATGCCCGGCGATCCCACGCGGGTGTTTGCCTCCATGGGAAATTACGTCTTCTCCACCCGCACCCTGCTCAAGCTGCTGCACGACGACGCCGCCGAGGAACGGAGCCAGCACGATTTCGGGCACAACATTCTGCCCAAACTCGCCGGCAAGGCCGAGATCTACGCCTACGATTTTCAGACCAATCGCATTCCCGGCGAACGGCCCGACGCCGAACCGTACTGGCGCGATGTGGGAACCATCGACGCTTACTACGAGGCCAATATGGATCTGCGTTCCGTAAGCCCGGCTCTCAACCTCTATAATCGCGCGTGGCCGCTGCGCAGTTCCAGTTTTCCCGATCCGCCGGCCAAATTTACTTTCGATGAGGAAAACCGCCGCGGACAAGCCATCGACAGCATTGTCTCCGGCGGATGCATCCTGTCCGGCGGCCTGGTGCGCAATTCCATCCTCGGGCGCAACGTCCGCGTCCATACCGGTGCACTGGTGGAAGACTGCATCATCATGGATAGCTGCGACATCGGCCGGCGATCCAAACTGCGCCGTGCGATCCTGGACAAGAACGTCCACGTGCCGGCGGACGCCGAGATCGGTTACGACCTGCAGGCCGATGCGGCGCGGTATCACGTTACCGAAACCGGCATCGTGGTAATTGGCGGAGAGCGGTCGACCGTGGAAATCAGCGGTCTGGTGGTGTGATCCGCTGATGGAACAGCAGGTCCTCGCGTGGATTACGCATTACGGCTATTTCGCCATATTTCTTTGTCTGGTGTGCGGAATCGTCGGCTTGCCGGTGCCCGATGAGACTCTCCTCACGTTCACCGGGTTTCTGGTTTATAAGGGCAACTTCTCTTTGCCGCTGGCATTCGGCGCCGCGCTCGCCGGCAGCTTGTGCGGCATCACGGTCAGTTACACCCTGGGGCGCACCTTCGGCCTGAAGCTGATCCACCGGTACGGCCGCTATATGCATATCACCGAAGAGCACGTGGAGAAAGCGCACGCCTGGTTCGGGCGAGTGGGCCATTGGGGGCTGACATTCGGCTACTTCATTCCCGGAGTTCGCCATCTCACCGCCTACGCCGCCGGCATGAGCGCCCTGGAGCCTCCGCAGTTCGCGCTTTTCGCTTATCCCGGGGGCTTTTTATGGGTGAGCGCTTTTCTCGGCCTGGGATATTTTCTGGGGGATCGCTGGGAGGCAGTCGAAAAGAACATCGAGGGTTATATGAAGGCCGTTGGAATCGGCCTGCTCATCCTGGTTCTGGTGTACGTTCTCTGGCGGATTCTGCGGAAGCGCCGTTCGCCGGCGCAAGATACGTGATCGCCAGCGCTGTACCCACCACCACTACGCAACCGATCACGTTGTACCACAGCCACGAAATGCCGGTAAACAAAAACGCCCAGAATATCGCCACTTCGCCCGCCAGCATCCCCACGAAAGTGGCCGTCCCGCCGACTCTGCGGAATCCGAACGCCAGCACGAAGCAGCCCAGCAGCGAACCGTAAAACAGCGAGCCCACCACGTTGACGGCCACAATCAGCGAGCCCAGATGTTTGCCCCATCCGGCGAAGATTACCGCATATGCGCCCCAGAACAATGTGGCCAGCCGCGATGCCGCTACATAATGATGGTCGCTGGCACCCGGCCGGATGCGGCGGTAGATATCCACCACTGTCACCGTCGCGAGCGAGTTGATCTCTCCCGAACTGGCCGACATGGTGGCCGCGAAGATGACACCGATCACCAGCCCTACGATTCCCGCTGGCAGATACTTTGTCACGAAGGAAAGAAAGATGTAGTTGGTGTCGCTGAAGTCTTTCTCGCCACCGCTACTTGTCACCATGTGCGCCGCTTGGGTGCGCGCCCGGTCGATCTGCTTCTGAGAGGCGCGGTATTGTGCGATTTCGCTCTCGACTGCCGCGGTGTCGCCCTTGTGGTGCGCGTCCACCATCGCCAGGGTTGCCCGGCGGCGCTCATCGAAACCGCGCTGATAGCTCTCGGCGATCGCCGAATAGTCGCTCCGCCCTGCTATGCGCGCCAGTTCCGTGTGTTGGAACAGCAGCGGCGGCTGGACGAACAGGTAGAAGACGAAAACCATCGCCCCGATGAACAGAATGAAGAACTGCATCGGAATCTTCGCCACGGCGTTAAAGAGGAGGCCCAGGCGGCTTTGCGCGATCGACTTGCCGGTGAGATAGCGCTGCACTTGCGACTGGTCGCAGCCGAAATAAGACAGGAATAGGAAGGTGCCGCCGAGAAGGCCGCTCCAAATGTTGAAACGGTCGTTCCAACTGAAATTCGTGGTCACCGCGTTCAGTCGGCCGGCCGCGCCCGCCAGAAATACCGCGTCGCCGAATGAAACGGTCTTCGGCAGCAGCACGAATACGGTGATCAGCGAGACCAGCAGTCCCAGGAAGATGATGCACATCTGTTGCACGTCCGACCACGTCACTGCTTTGATCCCGCCGAGCACCGTGTACGTCACTACCGTGACTCCCATCAGGAAGGTGGTATTGCGCTCCGGCCATCCCAGGATCACGGAAAGAACCAGCGCCGGCGCGTAGATGGTGAGCCCCGCCGACAGTCCGCGCTGGCAGAGAAAAATGATGCTCGCAAGGGTGCGCGTTTTCCCATCGAAGCGTTTTTCCAGGTATTCGTACGCGGTGTAGACTTTGGCCCGATGGAACAGCGGCACGGCAGTAGCGGAAATAATCACCATGGCGATGGGCAGTCCGAAATAGAACTGCACGAAGCGCATGCCATCCACATAGGATTGTCCGGTGGTGGAGATGAAGGTGATGGCGCTGGCCTGAGTCGCCATGATGGAGAGGGCCATGGCATACCAGGGCATAGTGCGGCCGGCCAGCAGATAGCGGTCGACGGTGTTGCTGCCGCGGCTGCGATAGAGCCCGTACGCCACGATGGAGACCAGGGATGTGACAAGGACAATCCAATCGAGATTCCTCATCGATAGGCCCGTGTGAAGAGGTAGAACCCCGCGATGAGAACGACGAGATAAATCAGAATGGCCGTGTAGACGCGCCGCCAGGTGCCCAGAAACGGCGGTGGTTCATCGGGCTCCGGAGGTTGCGGCATAGGTACATGGTACAAGATGCGAGCTTTGCGACAGGCTGGCAAATGGTGGGCGGACACCCCTGGTCTGCCCGGAAAATCCCGTCCCGCTCTCCCATCGAAGATTCAGGCACGTTGGCATAGCGAAGAGGCGACCAGAAATCGGCCGCGGACTGGGGAGTCCGCCCCATAGGCGCTAACTTAAACTGTGCGCGGCATGAAACTCGCTTTTGGCGTCCTCGAAGGCCGTTCGGGTCAATGTACGATAAGCTACTTTTTGTCAACGGCCCGCGGAGCTCGCCAAAACGAGTGGGTGAAAACCCCTTTTCACGAGCCGCGACTGACCGCAAGCAATTGCGGGCACGCTGACAATGATGCGGCTCACAGCGTGAACGGTAATAACAGACTCAGAGGACTATTTGCTTGAGCAGGGACCCCGTCGACCAAGACCTGAACACTGACGAAGTCATCGAAAGTCTCTGCAGGAGGAAGGCTAATTTCTGGAACCACCACGTTTACCTGGTAAAGGCCTAACGTACCAGGCACAACACCGGCATATGTGACGGTCCCGAAGACTGTACCTGCGTACCCGGTGAAGGACACTTTCAGAGGCGCTGCAAGAGGGCTGGCCTCTGTCGCGATTTCTCCACTGGGCACACCTGGGGAAACCGGACCGAGTCCGGTACCGAAGAGTACGATTGTGTCGCCGGCTTGGGCCCGGCGAGTCGGCACATTCGCGTAAGAGGGGAAGGGTGGCAGGGCATAAGTGACGAAGTTTGGGAAAACCGCCGCAAGGTAACATTGGTTTAAGAAGATATCCGGCGGTAGAGTGAGCATCGCCGGTTGGAAGGGGTTTATGGTGACACTGTAAGGTGGGCTGGTGTCGTGACCGTCACTTGGGCCACAGCAGCCGACACTACGGTCGGAACGAACGCATTAACCTGTCCGGGGCTTATGTATGAAATGTTTGCCAGGCTCCCGTTTACGGAAACCTTGACGCCGTCGAGTGATTTGGGAGCAGTATTGCCGATGAAATCCGAGGCGCGCCATGGGCGCGTGGTCGGCGCGAGGTTGTTGCCATAGATCTCGATCCAGGTTCCAGGTGCTATGGTCGTCGCGCCACCGAAACCCGAGGCAGTAAGCACGCCCGGGAGTAACGTGCGGATGGCAGGCCGCGTGTCGGCGGTGCCAGGCACGCCGATGAAGCCGTGAGTAGGAGGGGTGCCGGTGTAATAAGTGCCGGTGATCTCTCCGGCGTCATTGATGGCACTCACTGGATAACCGCCGAGCAAGGCGAAGGAGCCATCGGCGTTGCTAACGAACCCCATATTCATACCCATGAGCTCTCCCGCAAACTTCCCGTCGTTGTTGACTCCGAGGATTCGAGTGTAGCTCGTCGTCCCCGGAAGGTCGAAGCGAGCATAGGATCCGTCACGACTTCGGAGAAAGCCGTGCTGTGTCCCCGCGGAACTGCCATCCAAGCCAAAACCCGCAATTTCGCCGCTGTTATGAATAGCCGCAGGAGAAGTATCCCCGAAAAAGGAGGCCTGAACCAAGGTTAGGGTAGCTCCGTCAGCACTCCGTATGTATCCGTTAGAGCCGGTAACCAAGTCGGAGGCGGGCCCTACGACTTCACCATAGTCGTTTATGGCCGACGCGTCAGCATTGGGGCCAGGTGTAGGGATGAGGCTGATGATATCAAACGTTGTGAATGTGCCATCAGCGTTCCGGATATAGCCATGGAAACCAACGGTGTCCATATAAGATCCGACGACTTGCCCGAGATTGTTGATGCCGTTTGCCTTGGTTGTGAAGGGAAGCGCGCCGGGAGCGACTATTTCCGTGAATGTTGTGCCGTTGGCGCTGCGCAAGAACGCATGGCTCTTATTGGTTGTATCCGAGTAGTTGCCGACAATCTGTCCGCTGTTGTTGATCCCAGTGGGAAAGGTGCCGTTGGCCGTTGGAGCATCGAACTGTGCGAAGGTATAGGACTGGGCGTGAGTGAGAGCACTCGCCAGCAGTAAGAATCCAGGAAAATATTGTTTCATAAAGAGGAACTCTCTTAGCGTCTTGCTCGGAACGGTGTCAGCACGACTCAGGTGCTGCAATATAGGGTCGTTTTCGGCATCCGCGGCGTACCCATCAATACGGAAGGATACCCACGGATATCGTTACCGTATTTGAGGTCACACCTCCGATAGAGATCGAAACAGGGACGGTGGGGCTGGCTGTGACCCCGGCAGGCACCAAAGTGTTCACTTGGTACAGGCCGGCATATGCCGGCGACAGTCCGGAGAACTGTACACTGGCTTGAACGCCTCCGATCACGACGGTCGGCGTTGCCGTCGTGTACGAAAGTGGAGAACTCAGTGCAGGGGCACCGCTTTCTGGCTGGTTGGTTACTGGCCCCAGGCCGGTGCAGTAAATCTCAACATATGAACCTTCCGTCGTCGGGTTCGTGGCCGTGACCAGATGCCCTAAAGTATCCAGAATCGCGCCCTGCTGAGCAATTCCCGGAACGCTCCAGATAAAGATTCCCGGTGCGAACGGCGCGAGGCTAACGGGCTGGCTGGCGCCTACCTGGCCACCGAAAACGGGGGCCAGCGAGGACTGCGTCTGCCCTGCCAATTCCCATGGGACCTGGAAATTCACCTGCCCCGGGGCAACGAAATACAGCGGCGCGCGGATTCCGTTGGTGAATTGTAGCGAGAGATCGGATAGCTCCGTGGGCAACGTCGATCCGGTAGCGGCTTCCGGATTGTTTGTCCCAAAGAGGCCGAACGCCGAAGCCACACTGCCGGGAGCAACCGGCTGCCCCGCCCCAAAGGTGGCTCCGTTGACGATACCGCCCACAGAGATCGCCGGCAGCGTGCTCCCCGTTTGCGCCACTGACACGCCGATGCCGGCAACATAGACGGCCGCGAAGCGCTGCAAGCCCGAATTGGCCGCTATCGCAAGCGTTATGGTCGCCGGGCCCGTTGCGACCGGACTACCGGAATAGGTGATCCACGAGGGAAGGCTTTCAATTGCCCAAAGACATGTGGCGCCGGTCTGAATGCCGACGCTCACGCTGCCGCCCGCCGGCCCGAAGGAAAAACTGGTGGGGCCGGCCGTCGCGGGACAGGAAGGTCCGGACGGATTCAGAACTCGGATCCGGTTATCGGTCGTGTCGGTGAGGTAAACGTTGCCGACAGGGTCGACGGCGATGCCCTGCGGGGCGAATAGCTCGGCGCCGGTGGCGGGACCGCCGTCGCCGGAATATCCCTCCACGCCATTTCCGGCCACGGTTGTGATTACGCCATTCGACACCCGGCGGACCCGCAGGTGGTCGGCGATAAAAAGATCTCCGGAGGAGTCCACCGCGATGCCGTTTGGGGCATATAACTGAGCACTCGCCGCCGGTCCGTTGTCGCCGCCGAAACCACAACAGGTGCCGGCCCCTGCAACAGTGGTGATGATGCCATTGGAAACCTTACGGACGCTCCCACCGCTACCCGAGTCCGAGAGATAAAGGGCGCCGGCAGGATCTGTCACCAAAAATTCAGCGTTGTGGAACTCGGCAGCGGTGGCTGGACCACCATCGTTTGCAGGAGCGCAGCACTTCCCGTTCCCGGCTGCCGTGGTGATGATTCCCTTCGAGACTTCACGGATGCGGTTGTTGCCACTGTCTGCGATATACAGATTACCTGCGGTGTCCACGGCCACGGCTGTGGGAATGAATAGTTCGGCGTCAATAGCCGGACCGTTGTCGCCGCTGAAGCCGGCTGCCCCGTTGCCCGCCACGGTAGTAATGATTCCGTTTGAGACCATGCGGATCCGGTTGTTATCGATGTCGGCAATATAGAGATCGCCAGTGGCATCCACGCCTACGCCGAAAGGGCTGTACAACTGCGCGGCCGTGGCCGGGCCCCCGTCTCCGCTGAATCCTGGCGTTCCGTTTCCCGCCACGGTTGTGATCGTTCCGTTCGAGACCATGCGGACCCGCTGGTGCAGCGTGTCGGCGATGTACAGGTTGCCGGCTGAGTCGGCAGCGACACTGATGGGATCATTCAGTTGGGCGGTCGTGCCCGGACCGTTGTCGCCTACCTGCTGTCCTCCACCTGCGACCGTGGAGATCACGCCGTTCGTGACCTTTCGAATGCGGTAGTTTCCCGCGTCCGCGACGTAGAGGTTGCCTGCGGCGTCAAGGGCGACCCCAGTAACCGAGTTCAGTTGGGCGCTGGTGGCCGGGCCGCCGTCACCGCTGAAGCCTGCGGTCGTAGTGCCTGCCACGGTGGTAATCACCCCGTTCGAGACCTCGCGGACGCTTTCGGCGGCGAGATAGAGGTGGCCGGAAGAGTCTATCGCGACTGCAGTTGGCGATCCCACGGGCGCGCTGATGGCCGGGCCGTCATCGCCGCCTGAGCCAAAGCGCCCATTTCCCGCCACGGTTGTGATCGTTCCGTTGGAAATTTTGCGGACCCGGAGGTTGCCGTAGTCGGCGATGTAAAGGTTGCCTGCGGCGTCTACTGCAATGCCCAACGGGTTCCACAACTCGGCACTGGCGGCCGGGCCCCCGTCCCCGCTGAAGCCGCCGGCGACGTTTCCAGCCACGGTTGTGATCACTCCCTTGGAGACTTCGCGTATGCGGTTGTTGGCTGTGTCGGTAATATAAAGGTTGCCGGCGGCATCCAGCGCAACGCCTCCTGGATACGATAACTGCGCGCTCGTGGCGGGACCATTGTCGCCACTAAAACCTTTTGTGCCGTTCCCCGCCACGGTTGTGATGACGCCCTTTGAAATCTCGCGGATCGACTGATTGTTGGTGTCGGCGAAGTAGACGTTGCCGGCGGTATCTGTGGCGACAGCGGAAGGGGCATTCAGTTGAGCGCTGATAGCAGGTCCCCCGTCGCCGCTGTAACCCTGTGTCCCATTCCCGGCCACAAGGGTAACGAGGCTGGTAGCGGCGTCCTGACGCAATATGACGTTTTGCCCGCAGAAGTACAGGTTGCCGGCTGAATCGGACGTGACGGGTCCCACTGCCGCAAAGTTGGCCGAAGTTCCCGGTACGTTTACGGGAAGGCCGCCACCAGCGAAGGTCGATATCGTGTAGGTCTGGGCTGACAGGGAAAATGAAGCGACGATAGCGAGGAGAACAGTCGACGTCGAGCGCAGTTGAGGTCCGTAGCTGTTTCCTAAGAAAATGGAAAGGCCCGAACTGCCACACCTGTGGGCCATACATACCCATCCCGGGACCTTTTGATTGCGCAAATGCTTCATTCTCTTATGCCCGCATTCCTTTAGCTGGACGGAAGTGGCAATCGCTATGCCACAAACCACCTTGGAGGACCTCCCCTTCCCCGTCCGCTGCACCCTTTGGACGGAGCATTGCGGGTGAGACGGCGTTATCGGTAAGGTGACTTCGACGCGGGGAGCCAAATGTCCCGATGTGGGAGATTACTCCTCGTGAACCCGCCGGGCCCCGCGACGGTTGGGCGGTTTCCCGCCGACGATGGAAGCGCGCCTCCAGTCTCGCGTCCGGCACAAGCAATCTGGCGATGCGCGTCGCTTACGTTAGCGCTTATTGGGGGCCAGCCCCACCTGTCGACGTGCCCCACAATTGCGCTCCCTGCTATTATCACGCTTGGGAGTTTTCTAGTGTCCATTAGCACTGAACCGCTCGTACCGTCTTCGGAATCGCCGCTGGCCGCCGAGGATCTCAAGAACATCGAAGATATCGGATACATGACCTGCATGACGCTGGTCATGCTGGGCAATTATGCCCAGACCGGCCATTTCGGCGGACCGCTGGCGTACACGCCGTACAATGTCTCGCTGCACCTCGCCGGGCCGGACCTCGGCGGGCTGCGCTACGATTACCGGCGTCCCAAGCATCCCTACGGCGACAGATTCATGATGGCCGCGGGCCACAGCGTTCCGACGTGCTACGCCCTGTGGATGATCCTCGGGCAGGCGCTGGCGCGCAGGCTCGAAAAGACGGGCGACCGCCGCTACTACGTCGATCCGCACACCGCCATGCTGCCCATCGACGCGCTTGGATTCCGCCGCGGCGCGGGCGCGCTGGCCACGCTGCTGCAGGACATCGGCCTCGCCGATCATCCGCTCTTCGCGCAGGCGAAACAGCGCGGCATCCGCGCGCTCTCGGGCCACTCGGAAGCCACCGACCTCACCAACGACGTGAACGGTGGACCCTCCGGAGTCGGCATCGCCTCGGCCGCAGGGAAGGCGGCATTCTGGGATTACGCCGGCGCCGCCAGCCTCAACTCCCCCAAGATTTTCGCCCTCGAAGGCGAGTTCGCGCTCACCGAAGGCCACGCGCAGGAGTTCAAGACGCAGGCGCTCGCGCTGCAGGTGGGCAAGCGCCTGCGTGTGCTGCTTTCCGACAACAACGCCGGCATCGACGACAGCCTGCAGGGCGGCGTGATCGATGCCTGCTACGATAGCTATCGGCTCGCCGACCAGTGGTCTTCCTACGGCTGGAACGTGATGCTGACCGCGCACGGCAACGACTACCCTTCGATTGTGCAGGCGCTGAAGACCATGGACGACTGGGACCCGAAGGATCGGCGTCCCATGGTGCTCATCGGGAAGACGACCAAGGGATATTGGCCGGGCGCCGTCGACGGCAAAATTCCCGGCTTCGGCGATCAGCTCATCGGCTACAAGAGCCATCCCTACGCGATGAAGATGAACTCCGATTACTTCGTCGCGCTGGCGCAGACCTTCGAGAAGCATTATGGCGTGGAGTTCGCCGGCATCCGCGGGGGCGCGGTGAGCGATCCGCGCGAGCGCCTCATTCAGTTCAAGACCAATCTCGACGTGGTGATGTCGCTGCTCGACCGCAACGGCCTGGGCGACTGGCTGGCCGACCGGTTGGTGGCCATCGGCGACACCGTCAAGGACGACCTGCCGCTGGGCATCGATACCCGAACCGACCCGTTCCTCGACGACCGCCTGCGCGTGTCCGCGCTGCCCGTCGAGCCGCAGAAGGTGACGGCGCGCAATCCCGTGTCGGGCGCCGAGAAGCAGGTGGAGATCACGCTCTTCCGCAAGCCGGGCGAGACGGCCGGTCCGCGCCGCGGCGTCTCGGAAATCATCAAGTGGATGAATTACGTTACCGGCAACCGCTTCTTCACGGTGGCGGCCGACCTTTCGGAATCGATCAATGTGGAGCATGGCAGCTTGTGGGGCCATTACGACCCCGAGCGGAATCCCGTGGCGACACGCCTCAAGGCCCCGATCCAGGAGGCCGGCAACGTGTCAACCGCCATCGGGATGATCAGCCAAAGCGCGTCGGTGGACCCCACGAAGTTTGCGGGGGTCTGGGCGCTGAGCGGCACTTACGGCGCGTTCACTCCGCTGATGTATACGCCGGCGCGCGTCTGGAGCCAGCAGAATCAGGACAGCAAGTTCCGCGTGGGCGTGCTGCATATTCTCTCGGCGCACTCCGGGCCGGAGACGGCGGCCGACGCACGCACGCACTTCGGCATTTTCGCTCCGCAGGTGTGGAAGCTATTCCCGCGCGGGCAGGCCATTAATCTGAATTTCTGGGACTACAACGATGTCGCGGCGGGCTATTTCGCCGCCGCCGAGATCGCCGCGCGCGATCCTAAAGTGGGGCTGATCACCCTCGAAGTGGCGCGGCCCGATTTCCCGGTAGCCGACCGGTCGACCTTCGCCGACAGCGACCTGAAAGCCGCCGCCAAAGGCTTCTACGCGATCCGCGATTTCGGGCCCGGTCCGCGGCATGGATATGTGGTGGTGCAGGGGTCGAGTTCCACGGTCAATCTGCTGAAGGAGCTGAAGCACCTGGACGAGGCCGGCGTCAACGTGAAGGTAATCGCCGCCGTCAGCGAAGATCTCTTCGACCGGCAGCCGGAAGCCTATCGCCGCTCAATGCTTCCACCAGAAGCGTATTACGATCTGATGGTGGTATCGACGGGCACGCGGCGCATGTGGCCAGTGCGCAATGTCGGGCCACTGACCGACGAGTACTCGCTTACGTCCGACTGGGACAACAACTGGCGCACGGGCGGACTGGAGGTCGAGGTGATCGAGGAAGCGCATCTCGATCCGAAATCCATCTTCGCGGGGATTGAGCGGTTCGCGCGCGAACGCGAACAACGGATGGCGAGCCAGCGGGAATTATTGGGATAGCACCGCGGCCCCCAAGCAAAAAAAAGCGGGCCGGCATCTAGCCGACCCGCTCCCGCTGTTACAACTAAACCGATCCCTTACCTTCTGCCGCCACCGTGGCCGCCGGAGCTGTGACCGCCTCCACCGCCGACGCTATGACCGCTCGGGGCGGAGGAATGAGACGACGGAGCGGAGGAATGCTGCGCCGACGGTGCGCTGTAATGCTGCGCGCCGCCCGCCGAACCGTACCGCTGTCCGCCGGTGGAGTAAGAGCGCTGCGCCGGAGCCTGGTAGGACTGACGCCCGCTCTGGAAGTGCTGATAGCCACTGGCGCCTTGTGCGCCGTAGCTGCGAACTCCAGCCGCGCTTTGTGCGCCGGAGCTACGAACCCCAGCCGCACCCGCACCGTAACTGCGAGCGCCTGCCGCGCTCACCGAGTTGCTGCCGCGGACGGAGCTTCCAGTGCTGGCGAAGCTATGGTAACTGCCGGACCGGGCGGAAGCCATCCGCGCTGCCTGCGAAGCTGCGCCGTAGCGGGCGTTCAGGCCAGCATTGGCATAGCCTGCTCCCATGCGGTGGGCCGGATCGTGCGCCCACGCCGCAGTCCCGCGGAATCCCGCGCCGAACCCACGGCCGTAGCCGCTGCCGAAACCGTAGCCGTAATGGTTGAAGAAGCCTGCGTTAATGAACAGACCGCCGCCGAACCAGTTCGGGCCCCAGCCCCAACCAAAGCCGCCCCAACCCCAACCGCCCCATCCGCCGAAGCAGAGTCCAATATTGAAGCCGGGATACCAACCCCACCCGTAAGCCGGATACATCAGCGGAGGATAGTAGCCCCACTCCGGAGCTCCCCACACATACGAGGGGTCGTAAGTAGGAACGTAAATCACCTGCGGGTCGGCGGGCTGAATTTCAATCGCCTGCTGGCCGTTCTGGGTCTGCGTAGTCACCGTTTCCTGCTGGTTGGATTGCAGCTTCCCGTTGGATTCGGCGCGGGCGCGCATGCGCTGCACCGAGGCCATCACATCGGATGGCTGCGCCAGGAAAGCGTTCCCCAAATCGGTAGTCCAGTGGATGTCCTGGTTTAGTTTCGCCAGAACGTCGGGCATGGCCACGAGGGCCTGAACGCTGGCATCCCAGTTCTGCTGCTTGGCGGCGTCCACCAGCTGTTGCCCGTGAAGATTACCGTTGGCCTGCAGCCATTGCTGCGCTTCCACCAGTTCTACCGGGTAGGTGCTGGCGGCCAACACTTGCCCGAGCAGCGGGTCGGGATAGAGCGCGATAGGCGCTACCAGGTTATCCAGTTGCTGCGGCGCGAAGGTCTGCCCCTGAGCCTGGCCTTGTGCTTGACTCTGGGGTGGCGCGGGCGCCTGTGCAAACGTCGCCGTGCCCATTCCGGCCATCAGTAAAACACAGCTTATCGATAAAAACTTTCGGAATCCGAATCTCGTTAAGTGGCGTTCCATTTTGGCCACCTCCTCCTTGCTACACCCTTATAGATGCTACTAGTTGCAGTAAGGTTATCTACTCATTTCAGCCACCCCCTGGTGGTTTTCAGCCAAAAAAGCAAAAACCGGGAACCTTTTCAGGCGCCCGGCCGGGAATTCTGTACGATTTCGTACGTAGCGCTTTTAGACGGAGCGCTTAGACGTGCGCATCGATCATCTTCTTGACGTCGGACTTGCCGATCGCGCCGACGCGCTGCTCCACCACCTGGCCGCCCTTGAATAAAAGCAGCGTGGGGATGCCGCGAACGTTGTAGCGCATGGCCGTGCCGCCATTGGCATCCACGTCCACTTTGCCGACCTTCACTTTGCCGACGTACTCGGTAGCCACCAAGTCGATAGTCGGTCCCATCTGCCGGCACGGGCCGCACCATTCGGCCCAAAAATCCACCAGCACCGGCACTTCCGACCGGAGCACGTCCTGGTCGAAACCGGCATCGGTAAATGTCAGAGTGTTCTCGTGACCCGCCGATACATTCTGCCCTGTTACTGTATTCTGACCTGCCATTTTCTCTCCCTGTCAATTAGAATCGTTTGGCCCGAAAAAGATTCAATGTCCACCCAAAAGTCGCCGGTAAAGCGCTGAATAGAGAGTGGCGGAGGCCCTCCAGGAGAAATCCTTTGCCATTCCCCGGCGCATGATTCCGTGCCAGGCATCGCGATCCGAAAATGCCGCCGCCGCGGCCCGTACGGCGCCCATAAGCGCTTGCCCGGAGTAATCCGAAAACTTGAACCCGGTACCCTCCTCGATAGTATCATCCAGCCCTCCGGTAGCGCGAACCACGGGGACAGTCCCATACCGCAAGCTGTAGATCTGATTGAGCCCGCAAGGTTCGTACCGGCTGGGCATGAGGAACATGTCGGAGCCGCCTTCGATGCGGTGCGCCAAGCCGTTATCGAAGCCGATCCGGACGGCGATGCGGCTGGGATGCTGAGCTGCCATTTGACGGAAAAAGGCCTCGTACTCCGGCTCGCCGGAACCGAGCGCCACCAGGTACAGGTCGTCCGCCACGAGTTGGCTGGCGACCTCGGCAATGAGGTCGGTTCCCTTCTGCCGCGTGAAACGCGAAACGATGCCAATCAGCGGGCGGTCCCTGGCAGATTGCGGCAGCCCGAACTCCTCCAGCAACTGCTGCTTGCAGAAGGACTTGCCGCTTAGGTCGTCAGCCGAATAGCGGGCCGGCAGGTGCGCATCGACTTCCGGACTCCACTGCTGATAGTCGACTCCGTTGAGGATGCCGCTCAGCACGCTCGCCCGTGCGCGCAGCGCGCCATCGAGCCCGAAGCCATACTCGGGTGTCTGGATCTCACGGGCGTAGGTGGGACTGACGGTGTTGAGGGCGTCGGCGAAAGCGATACCGCCCTTGATATAGCTGATCTGGCCGAAGAACTCCAGTCCGTCGGGGCGGTAGAGGGCGGTGTCGAGGGCGGCTTCGGCCATCGCGCTCTTAGGAAAGAGGCCCTGATATCCCAGGTTGTGGATGGTGAAGAGGGACTTCACTCCAAGGTAGGTCGGGTCGGTGGAAAAGCTGCTGCGGAGCAGGGCAGGGACGAGTCCGGCCTGCCAGTCGTGGCAGTGGAAGATATCGGTCCGGAAAAGGACCCGCGCCACGGCGAGGGCGGCGCGGGCGAAAACGGCGAAGCGAATGTGGTTGTCCGGGTAATCGATGCCCGATTCGCCGTAGAAGCCCTTACGGTCGAATAGCGGCGGGCAATCGACCAGGTAATAGGGGAACTCGGCGGGGGCCTGGTAAATGGCGATATCGTGGCGGGAAGTTCCCAGGTAAACGGCAATGCCGTCGTAGACGCGGCGGGCGCGTTTCAGGTCAATCGAGCCGTAGCGCGGCACGACCACCGCGACCTCATCGCCCGATTCCCGCAATGCGCCTGGCAGCGCGCCAACCACGTCGGCAAGACCGCCGGTCTTGGCGAGCGGTTGCGCCTCGGAAGATACCATCAGGACTCGGGCCACACCGGAATTGTAGCAGTGGCGGAGGGCCTTGTGATGTTACAGCAGAGTGCGGGTTGAGTTTCCGAGCCGCGACCGTGAGGGAGTGGTCTGCGGGCTTACTGCAGATTCCAGGAAACACGGAACCGCTTGCTCACGCGTGCGGCTCGGAAAGAGTGCGCGCTTGAATGGAAGCGGGTTGCCGGGGCGCGGCCTTTGCGCTCGCGTCTCGCCGGCATGAGTGCCGGCGCTGCAAGCAGGAGTGCCTGCGCCACGTCAGACCTTCGCGATGTCTACCACGATCGGCTCTCCGGCGAGCGACAGTTTGGTGCCGCTTTCGAGCGACGGATGACGCTCGATGCGCTCCGCCAGGAGTTCATTGCGGAGATATGGCGCGTGCGCTTCGATGGCCTCCGCGATGCGGTCCGAAGCGGCGTATTTCAATACGATGCGGTCGGAGATTTGCAGTCCCAAAGACTTGCGAAGGTCTTGCACCAGGCGATTGAAGTCGCGGACGAGGCCTTCCTGAAGCAGCTCCGGCGTAAGCGTGGTATCGAGCGCCCCGAAGGTGCCATCGATCGAGTTGCAAACCAAATTAGCCGGGCCCTCGTAGGAGACTACGATGTCATCTTGGAAAAACGGGAAGATCTGGCCCTCCACCGGAACGCCGAGCGCCCCGCCCTCCGGGTCCATCTTGGCCAGCTCTGCAATGATGGTCTTCAGGTGCTTGCCGGCGCGCGGCCCAAGCTTCTTCACATTGGCCGTAAGTCGTGCGGTTACCAGTGATTTTTTATCGTCCCTGAGCTCCAGCTTCTTAACGTTGGCCTCGTCGAGGATCTGCGCTGCGTAGTCGGAATTCTCCAGCACTCTGCGTTCCGCGGCATTCTGCGGCACGACGTAGAGCGTGCCCAGCGGCTGGCGGATTTTGACTTTGCTGGCGGTGCGCAGATTCAGCGCCAGATTCTTGATGCGGATCACAGCGTCGATCGCCTGCTCCAGATGCTCGTCGACCAGCGAGGTGTCGACTTGCGGATAGGGCGTGAGGTGCACCGATTCCGGCGCCGCCGGTTCCACCGAGCGCACCAGATTCTGATAGATCTCCTCGGTGAGAAATGGCAGCACGGGCGCCATGAGCCGGATCACGGTCGTCAGGACGGCGTAAAGGGTCTGATAAGCGAGCGGATCGCTGTCCCAGAAGCGGCGGCGCGAGCGGCGCAGGTACCAGTTGGAGAACTGCTCATCGAATTCCTGGAAGGCCTCGATCACGCGGAAGTGCTCGTAGTTTTGGAGCGCGGTGTGGGCCGATGCGATGAGGCGCTGCAAACGGCTCAGCACCCAGCGGTCCAATTCATTGGTCACCGGCAACGGCGCGCCGGGTTTCCAGCCGTCGGCTTCGGCGTACATGACGAAAAAGCTGTAGCAATTCCAGAATGTCAGCAGCTTGCGGCGAGCTTCACCGTCGATCGTGGCGCCGGTATTGCCAGTGGGGTGCAGATCGGGAAAATTGAGATGCTGGGCGGTCTTCTGTTCGACGTAGAGGTAGCGCATCACCTCCGCACCGAGCACCTCGGCCGCCTCATCGAAGGCGATGGAGTTGCCCTTGGATTTGTGCATCTCTTCGCCGCGGGCATCGCGCACCAGGGCGTGGCCCAGCAGCGCTTTGAAGGGCGCGCGGTCGGCCATCATGGCGCTCATGGCCAGAAGCGAATAGAACCAGTTGCGGAACTGGCCGGGGAAACTTTCGAGGACCAGATCGGCCGGGAACCACTTCTTCCAGTACTCGCGATCGGTGGTGAATCCAAGCGTGCTGAAGGAGACGATGCCGGCGTCGAGCCAGGGATTGCCCACGTCTTCGATGCGCGTGGAGATGCCGCCGCACTTCTCGCACTTAATCTTGACGGCGTCGATATAGGGTCGATGCGGCGAGTTGCCTTCGAATGTCTCCCAGCCCTGCACGGCCTTGTCGCGCAGTTCTTCGCGGCTGCCGATCACGGTAAAGTGCTCGCATTCGCCACACACCCAGATGGGCAGAGCGAGTCCCCAGAAGCGCTTCTTGGAGATCATCCAGTCGCTCATGTTCTTGAGCCAGTCGAGCTCGCGCGCTTCGCCCTCGGGCGGAATCCACTTGATGCCGGGCACGACGGCCTGAATGCGATCGCGCCAGTCCATGCGGATGAACCACTCGTCCACCGGACGGAAGACCAATTCCGATTTGCAGCGCCAACAATGTGGATAAACGTGCGGGTACTTCTCTTTCGCTACCAGAAAGCCGGAAGCTTTCAGGGCCGCGACGATGTCGTCGGGAACTTCGCTGGCGCTCTTCCCGGTGAACGGTCCGAAGCCCTCGAGGAAGACCGCGCTTTCATCCAGCGGGGCGATGAACGGGATGCCGTTGTCTTTGCCCAACTCTTGGTCTTCCGCGCCGCAGCCGGGCGCGATGTGGACCAGTCCCGTACCTTCCGCTTCGCTGATGGCGCTCCAGGCGATGACGCGATGCGCGGCCGCCGCGGTGGCGCCGCCGCCGGTCTGGCCGTAAGGGAACACTCCGCCGGGCGTATTCTGCGCCGCCAGATCGTCGAAAGGACCGTCGTAAGTGAGGCCGAGCAGACTGCTGCCGGGCAGTTCCTCGATGACTTCCACGCCGCCGCTGCCTTTGAGAATCGTGCGGATTGATGGCAGCTTGTGAGTCTCGTGCTTGCCCTCCACTTGCAGGTCTTGCAGGCGGTCGTGCTCGAAGTTGCCCTTGGCGACGTAGTACATCCAGTCGCTGTGGCGGACCTTGAGATACGTCATCTCGGGATTTACGGCGACGGCGACATTCGAAGTGAGCGTCCAGGGCGTGGTGGTCCAGACCAGGAGCGCGGTCTTTTCCTGGCCCCGAATGGGGAAGCGCACGAAGACGGAAGTGTGGGCGGTGATGCGGCGGCCTTCGGCCACTTCCATTTGCGAAAGGCCCGTGCCGCAACGGCCGCACCAGGGCATCACGTCGTGGCCGCGGTAAACGAAGCCCTCGGCGTGGCACTTCTTGAGGAAGGCCCAGATGGTGTAGTTGTTTTCGTCGGAGAAGGTGAAATAGCTGCCGCCGTATTCGAGCGAGCCGAGCTTGCGGACAATCTCGCTGGCGCGCGCGGTCACTTCCTTACCGCTGGGCAGCTTGGCGGAGACCACGCGGTCGCCATCGGCGAGAGCATCGCGGAGGGCAATCAGCAGTTTGGGGTCGTCCCAATCGGCCCAATAGCCCAGGCGGACGGATTGCTCGGTCTGGCGCGCGTCGAAAGTGAGCACGCGCTCTTTGCAGGCGCGGACGAAATTCTCGATGCCATAGTCGCGGATTTCGCGCTTGGTCCCAAGCCCGAGGCTTTTTTCCACCTCGACTTCGACCCACAGCCCCTGGCAATCGAAGCCATTCTGATAGCGCAGTTCCTGGCCGTTCATGGCGTGGTAGCGCTGGTACATGTCTTTCAACGATCGTCCCCAGGCGTGGTGCACGCCCATGGGATTGTTGGCGGTGATGGGGCCGTCGAGGAACGACCAAGGCGGGCCGCCAGCTGTCTGCGTGCGCAGTTTCCGGAAGATCTGGCGTTCTTCCCAAAAGCGCAGGAGTTCGCGCTCCATAGCTGGAAAATCGGGAACTCTCGGTACGGGCCTATACATATTCATTTGGAGACAAAAAAGGCAGAAGGGACTCGAAATGCCGGAAAACATCATGGTAACAAAATGAAAACCGCTCCCTAGATCGGGATGAGCCTTTCGTCGCTTCCGTCAAAGACATTATTGGCCACGGATGGACACAGATGCACACGGATAAGAAACGAAACGAAAATCGCTCGGTTTTATCCGTGTGAATCCGTGTCCATCCGTGGCCCAATCTGTTTCTTCTATTCGGAGCGCAGGGAACGTAAGGGATCGGCGCCGGTGGCGCGGCGGGCCGGCAGTGCGCAGGCGACAGCCGCCGTTACGATAGCCAGCAGCGCCACGGCGGAGAGGGTGAGGGGGTCAGTGGCGCGGACGCCGTAGAGCAGGCTGGAGAGCAGGCGGCCGAATGCTATTGCCGCCGCCAGTCCGATTGCCGCGCCCAGGGCAGCCAGTGCCAGACCCTGTCCGACAATCATCCGTTGCAAGTCGCACGGGCGGGCGCCGAGCGCCATCCGCAGGCCGAATTCGCTCATGCGGCGGTTTACCGAATAGGAGATCACGCCGTACATTCCGAAGGTAGCGAGCGCCAATGCCACCAGCGCGAAGAGCGCTACCAGGCATAACGCGAAGCGATGGCCGGAGAAGGCCGCATCGGCAATCTGGTCCATGAAGAGGAGATCGCCGATCGCCAGGTCGGGATTGAGTTGCCGCACCGCCTGACGCAGTTGAGCGGCGGCTACCGAAGGAGTGGAGGTAAAACGAACCACGACCGAGTACCGCCGGTCCTGGAATTGGGTATAAGGCATCCAAAATGCCGCTCGCAAGCCAGCGCTATCGGGCAAATCTCTAACATCTTTGACGATGCCGACGATGCGAATCCAATCTTTATCCGCCTTCGGGTGATCTTCGAACGAGATCCTTTTCCCGACGGCATCTTCGCCGGGCCAGTAGTGGTTCGCCATGCTCTCGTTGATGACGACGACGTGCGGCGAGTCGTGGGTATCTCGATCGTCGAAAGATCGCCCTCGCAGGAGAGGAATGCCGAGGGCGCGAAAATAATCTGCTGAAGCGTCGTGGTAGCGGGCGGTAGTTTTGGAGTTGTATTCGTCGGGGCGGCCCTCGATGGCCCAGCCTGCCAAGTTCTCGTCATATCCTGTCCAGGGCAGGTCGGAGCCAACCCCGGCCGCAGCTACTCCGGGCGCGTTTTGGAGGGATTCGATCAGGCTCTTGAAGAATTGGGTGCGCTGTGGGCCGGGACGGTACTGCTCGTAGGGCGGCGTTACGGAGGCGGTCAATACCTGCTGGGCTCGAAATCCTGGATCGGCGCGCAGGAGGTTGACGAAGCTGTGGAGCAGGAGTCCGGCGCCGATGAGAAGGACGCAGGCGAGGGCCGACTCTCCCACCACCAGGGCGCTTCGAAGGCTCGCGTGGTGTGCGCCGGCGGTAGTGCCGCGGCCACCCTCGCGGAGACTGTGCTGCAAGTCGGCGCGCGAGGCGGTGAGCGCCGGCGCCAGTCCGAAGAGAAGGCCGGTGAATACGGCCACGCCCAAAGTGAACGCGAAAACTCCGGAATCCAAACGAATCTCGGCCGCGCGCGGGAATCCCGCCGGCAGGCAGGCCACCAGCACGCGAACTCCACCGAAAGCAAAGAGCGTGCCGAGCGCCGCGCCCGCGAGAGCGATCGCCATGCTTTCGGTGAGCAACTGGCGGACAATGCGGCTGCGGGCGGCGCCCAGCGCGGAACGCACGGCGATTTCGCGAACCCGTACGCTGGCGCGCGCCAGCAGAAGATTCGCCGCGTTTACGCAGGCGATTAGAAGCAGCAGGCCCACGGCGCCCAAGAGCATGAGCAGCAGGTTGCGCGTGCGTCCGACGGTTTCCTGGAAGAGTGGAAGTGTATAGATCCGCCAGCCTTTTTCGTTGGGATGCTCGGTAGCCATCTGTGCCAGCACGGCGCTCAGGTCGGCCGTGGCCTGTTGCGGCGAGTTGCCCGGTTTCAGGCGCCCGAACGCGTCCATGTAATGCGAGCCGCGGTCTTTGGTGTTTTCGCCGAAGTCGAACGGGCACCAGATATCCACCGTCTCGCCCTCGGCGACTTCATGATAGGTGTTGCCGGGGTGGTGGACGGCCGGCGGGGTGACGCCGATAACCGTGAAGGGAACCTCGTCGAGAGTAATGGTGCGGCCGACAATGGTGGGGTCGGCGGAGAAGCGCGTGCGCCAAAGCCGATCGCTGACGATGGCGGAACGGCCGCGGCCGTGGAGTTCGTCTTCCGCGGAGAAGTCGCGGCCACGGGCGGGGTTGATGCCCAGCAGATGAAAGTAGCCCGCGCTCACCTGGAATCCGCTGAGCATCGCCGGATCGCCCGCACCTGAAAGCTGCACGTCGTGCCGCGTCATCGCCGCGAGGCTCTCGAAGGAGCGGTTGCGCTGGCGGAAATCGAGAAAATCGTTGGGGTTGATCGGGAATTTCGGCTGGCTATCGCTCTGAAAATAGATGCGCACCAGACGATCGGCTTGCGGGTATGGCAGGGGGCGCAATAGAACGCCCTGAATCACGCTGAAAATGGCGCTATTCGCGCCAATGCTTAGGGCGAGCGTGAGAACGACGATGGCGGTGAACGCGGGAGTGCGCCGCAGAGAGCGGATGGCATAGCGAAGATCGCTGGCGAGTGTTTCAATGAAATTGGTGCGGCGCATATCGCGGCATTCCTCCTGAATTTGGGCCACGCCTCCGAGGGCGCGTTGGGCGGCATCGCGCGCCTCTCGCGGGGAGATTCCATGGGCGATGTTTTCCTCCGCCTGCTGGGCGAGATGAAAGGCGAGTTCTTTATCGAGCTCCCGCTCCACGCGGCCGCGGCGGAACAGCGAGCGAAGGCGCAGGCTCAGAATATCGGCGCGGCGAGTCATGCGGAGGGCTCCGGCGCCAGGCGTATTACCTGGCTGACGGCATTGGACAGGCGCTCCCACTGGTCGAGTTCTTTTTGCAATTGCGCGCGTCCGGCCTTGGTGAGGGAGTAGAATTTGGCGTCGCGCCCGCTCTCGGCGACTTTCCAATCGGAGCGGATCCAGCCCTGCTGTTCGAGGCGATGCAGGGCGGGGTAGAGCGCGCCCTGGCTGACTTGCAGGACTTCTTTCGAGACTTGCTGGATTCGCTTGGCGATCGCCCAGCCGTGCTGCGGCTGAAGGGAGATGGTGTTGAGAATCAGCAGGTCCAGCGTCCCGTGGATTAAGTCGGACGGTTTGCTCATGGCTTCGGTATACCTAAGCAGTTTACAATAGAACGCCTAAGTTGTCTACAATAGGGAATGCTTCACCACGGAGCCACGGAGACACGGAGAAGGCAAAGTCGAAGGCAAGAGTTGAGCACACGGAGGCGGCGGAGATCACGGAGCGGCAAAGCCGCAACCAATTCCGGCCTGGCTGGTTCGTGTGTTTCTCTGCGAGCTCCGCGGCTCTGCGAGAAATTTCTGGTTCTTCGCTATTTCAAGTGGGTTGACATGACAGATCAAGTTTGCCTGCGATGAGGTAAATGATGGTGGCGATGTTGCGGGAGGAGCGATACCCCCTAGCTTTGGCCTTGGCAGCCTGAAA
>Ga0182016_10000211_pt1 | contig 71590 bp, 66 predicted proteins | sample 712S2MmetaG_FD_120491 | JGI IMG/M metagenome (GOLD analysis project Ga0182016, IMG submission 120491) | Permafrost microbial communities from Stordalen Mire, Sweden - 712S2M metaG | ecosystem: Environmental > Terrestrial > Soil > Wetlands > Permafrost | place: Sweden: Stordalen | collected...
CTCAGTTCCGGTCATCGCCGCCGTACACGGCTACTGCATTGGCGGCGGGGTCGACCTCATCACGGCGTGCGACATTCGACTGTGTTCGAGCGACGCCATCTTTTCGGTGCGAGAGGCGAAGGTGGCGATCGTCGCGGACGTGGGCACCTTGCAGCGACTCCCCCGAATCGTCGGTGCGGGCCACGTCGCCGAACTCGCCTTCACCGGAAAGGACATCGACGCTTCGCGCGCCCTGTCGATTGGCCTGGTGAATTCGGTGCTCGGACCGGGCCCGCAGAGCGTTCTGAACGCCGCGCACGAACTCGCCCGCGAGATCGCCGCCAACTCGCCCTTAGCCGTTCAAGGCACCAAGGTCGTACTCGCGGCCAATGATGGGCGCACGATTGATGAGGGCCTGGAGTTCGTCGCGAACTGGAACACGTTGTACTTGCAAAGCAATGACCTTCGCGAGGCGATGACGGCGTTCGTTGAACGACGGGCACCTACGTTCAACGGCGACTAGTGACGCCAGAACTTCCAGCCGGTGCGACCCTTCTTCTCCATCTCGTCGAGCTGCCGGCGTCGCTCTTCGACGAGGTCGGGCGCCACTGCGTTCACGATGTCACTCGCCATGTCGAGGATTTCACGCCGTAGTTCCACTGGCACGCTCGACTCGGGTTCTTTTTCGACCGGCTTGTCTACGAGCGAGCCGTGTGACCAGCCAACGTCAGCGAAGCGACGTTCGTACGTCAGGCAGTCCGCAGGACAGGACCACGGTTGGTCGGGTGCGTTGCCGAGAACGCAGAACCGCGCCACTTCGCCAGACTTGTACGTCCGACTTTGAAAGTGCTTGCACTCTTCACGCATTCCCATTAGGTCGATTCTTTCACGAATACCGCGGAACGAGAACTACTCGTCTCCGCTGTCAATCGCGCCTTTCGTAGTACGTTCGCTCGGCCCCGAGTAAGAATCATCGCGAACTTTAAGGGCCAGTCGCGCGAGGCGAAGCGGGCATCAAAGAACAATCCTGCACCGGTCGACTCGCTGTGCCACGACGTCCACCACCACGTGGCTACGTTCGAAGCTAACCGATCGAACCTTCCATTTGTAGTTCGATCAGTCGCGACCATTCGACGGCGTATTCCATGGGCAACGTGCGCGTCACGGGCTCGATGAAGCCGTTCACGATCATTCCCATCGCCTGGCTCTCGGTTAGACCCCTGCTCATCAGGTAGAACAACTGGTCGTCGCCGATCTTAGAAACAGTGGCCTCGTGACCGATCGAGGCGTCCTGCTCTCCCACTTCCATATAGGGCTTGGTCTCGGAGGTCGATTTCTCGTCGAGCAGCAGCGCGTCACATCGCACGAAGCTCTTCGCGCCCGTGGCGCCTTCTTCGACCTTTACGAGCCCGCGGTACGTCGTGAGTCCGCCGTCTTTGGAGATCGACTTCGAGATGATCGTCGACGTCGTCTCGGGAGCGCAGTGGACCATCTTGGCGCCCGCGTCCTGAATCTGGCCGGACCCCGCGTAGGCCACGGACAACACCTCACCGGACGCCTTAGGCCCCATCAGATACACCGAGGGGTACTTCATTGTCAGGCGCGATCCGATGTTGCCGTCAATCCATTCCACGTGCGCTTCTTCTTCAGCGCGCGCACGCTTCGTCACGAGGTTATAGACGTTGTTCGACCAGTTCTGAATCGTGGTGTACGTAATGCGTGATCCCTTCAAGGCCACGAGCTCGACAACCGCCGAGTGCAGCGAGTCCGTCGAATAGACCGGGGCTGAACATCCTTCGACGTAGTGCACCTGGCTTCCCTCGTCGGCGATGATGAGCGTCCGCTCGAACTGACCCATGTTCTCGGTGTTGATGCGAAAGTACGCCTGCAAGGGCTGGTCGACCTTCACGCCCGGCGGTACGTAGATAAACGATCCGCCGCTCCACACCGCCGAGTTGAGAGCGGCGAACTTGTTGTCATTGGGCGGGATGATCGTGCCGAAGTACTTGCGCACCAAGTCGGGATAGTCGCGTACCGCGGTATCCATATCGCAAAAGAGGACTCCGAGGCGTTCCAAGTCCTCGCGGTTGCGGTGGAACACGACCTCTGACTCGTACTGCGCCGTCACGCCGGCGAGGTACTTGCGCTCCGCCTCGGGAATTCCGAGTCGCTCGTAAGTGTTCTTGATGGCGTCAGGGAGGTCTTCCCAACTCTGAACCTGGTTCTCGGTTGGCTTGATGTAGTAGTAAATGTCGTTGAAATCGAGATCCGGCATCCGGTCCGCGAACCACGGGAGCATGGGCTTCTTCTCAAAACGCTTGAGTGCGTTGAGGCGAAACTCCAACATCCACGGCTCTTCACTCTTGATGCCGGACATCTCCCTGACGATCGCCTCGTTGATCCCCTTTTTGGGCTTGAAGACAGGAATCTGGTCGTCGGACCAACCCAACTGGTAGCGACTGAAGTCCAGATTGTCGATCGTCATTGTGCTCCTTTGGGATTAACCCTATGGACATAGTAGTAACTAATACCGGCGTGCACGCGGCTACTTTCTTCAAAAAAACCACTGTTTCGCCCACGAACTGGCCCCAGAGCAGTCGATACCCTACCCACCCTCGTAGGTTACGCCACCGCTCTTAAGGGTCTAATCGGACTGGACGCTCGACTCGCCGCCACGAGGAGCGACACGGGCTTGAGCGAGCCCAGTCCAGAGGCGCCACACCAACTCTGGCAAAGTGGAGCCGTGCCTACTCCACCTCGCGTGCCCCAACGTCCCCATACGATCCTGCGCCACGGTGACGTCAGGTCCGATCCGTACTACTGGCTCATGGACCGCGACGACCACGAAGTCCTCGCACATCTGCGCGAGGAGAACGCCTACCTCGCCGAAGCGCTCGCGCCCCTCAAGCCCCTCGAGAACGAACTCTTCGAGGAGATCAAAAAGCGCATAGAAGAGACAGATATCTCGGTACCCGTGCTGCGCGGTGCGTGGTGGTACTTCGAGCGCACCCGCGAAGGTCTGGACTACGCCATCAGCTGTCGTGTCGCCAGCGCACCCGGAGACTTCACGCCGCCGGTCATCGACGCGAACTCGACGCTGCCCGACGAACAGATCATCCTGGACGAGAACGTCGAAGCCGAAGGTCACGACTTCCTCTCGGTGGGCGTACTCATGGTGAGTCCCGACGACCAGTGGGTCGCGGTCGGGACTGACTTCGAGGGAAACGAGCGCCACCACGTGACCGTGCGCCCCCTCGCCGGACAAACGCCAATCTCAGATGAGCTCGATGACGTGTACTACGGTTTCGCCTGGGCCAGCGACAGCCGCCACTTCTTCTACACGAGGGTGGACAACGCCATGCGCCCCTGGCAACTCTGGCGCCACGAGCTCGGGACGCCCTCGAGTGCCGACGTGCTGGTATACCAAGAAGACGACGCCCAGTTCAACGTCTCAGTCGGACGCAGTCGCGATGAAGCAGTCATCGTGATCCACGTAGGTTCGTCGTCCACGACCGAGCTCCATTTCATCGACGCCGCCCGTCCCACCGATGAATTCACGCTCCTCGAAGCACGGCGACAAGGGATTGAATACGGCGTCGAGCATTTCATCGACGCTTCCGCCACCGCATGGTGGCTCAAGGTGACCAACGAGGACGCGACCGATTTTCGACTGCTGGCTCGCCGCACGCACGACGAGCCGTGGACTGAACTCGTAGGCGAGCGACCCGGCAACCGTCTAGACGGCGTGGACGCGTTCAAATCCTTCCTTGCGCTTAGCGAACGCCACGAAGGCTGCAGTGCAGTTCGTCTCGTGCCGATTCTCGAAGGCGACGATCCCTTCGGAACGGACCTCCTCGCGCGTTCGTACCTCGTCGAAGGCGACGCCAGTCCCAGCACGGTCGCACTTTCGGCCAACGCGACGTACGGCACCGCGCAAATCCGGGTCCTGATCACCTCGCTGGTGACCCCCCGCCTCGTCGCCGACGTCGTCGTCGCCAGTGGCGAGGTCCTCGTTCGCAAGCAGCAACAAGTGCTCGGCGGCTACGACCAGTCCCATTACGTCACCGGACGACTCTGGGTGATCGCGAGTGATGGCGTGAAGGTTCCCGTCTCGCTCGTCGCTTCGCGCGACCTCGTGGAACTTGACGAGCACGGCGAGCTGCGAGCCAAAGCCCCCGCGCCGCTGCTGCTCTACGGCTACGGGAGCTACGAGATTTCAATCGATCCGGCGTTCTCTTCGCTACGGCTGTCTCTCCTCGATCGCGGCGTGATCTTTGCTATTGCGCACGTTCGCGGCGGTGGCGAGATGGGACGGTCTTGGTACGAGATGGGAAAGCTCGCCCAAAAGCCCACGACGTTCAGCGACTTCGTTCGAGTCGCGCGCGAACTGGTTGCGCGAGGGTGGACCACGCCCGAGCACCTCGCGGCGCGAGGCGGTTCAGCGGGGGGGCTGCTCATGGGCGCAGCGATGAACCTCGCGCCCGACCTTTTCCGATGCGTCGTCGCCGAGGTGCCCTTCGTCGACGCGCTGACGACAATGCTCGACGAGACGCTGCCACTCACCATTGGCGAGTGGGAAGAGTGGGGCAATCCCGAAGCGAGTTCGAGCGCGTACCGGACAATGAAGTCGTACTCTCCGTACGACAACGTACGTGCCACGAACGACGACGGCTCGGTGCGTACCTATCCCCATCTTTTCGCTGCCGGCGGACTGAACGATTCGCGCGTTGGATTTTGGGAACCGGCCAAGTGGGTTCTCAAACTTCGCGACGTCAATCCAGCCAACGTCGCCTATCTCAAGACCGAGTTGGGCGCCGGCCACGGCGGACCTTCGGGCCGCTACGACGCTTGGCGCGACGAGGCCCAGGTCCTCGCGTTCATCGTCGACCAGATCACGAACTAACCCGCCGTCGTCGTCGAGGTCGGCCTCGTGGTCGTCGTCGAATGGTGCGTCGTTGTGGTTACATGAGTCGTCGTTGTCGAAGGTCCGCGATCTACGCGGTCACGGGCGAAGTATCCAATGACCCCGAGCAACAGCACGACCACGATGACGACAACCAGCAGCCGGATACCACGAAGTGACATGCTCGAACGATTCGCCGAACGTGAGAGTGCCCAGTCCTCGTTATGGCGCGCGGGCTGCAGGGGATTCACGTCCACGCGCGCGGGATGAAAATCGCTGAAGACGTACTCGCGATCCGGCTCGAGACGAGGTCGCATCGGCGTGCGCGGCGTACTCGGCGCTTCGGTTCCGTCGAGAAGACGGAACCCTCGCGAGGGCTGGTAGGGCGACGGGGGCGGTACCACGAGGCGGGGGTCGGTTCTCTTCTCGAGAGCACGCATCTCGTCACGGCGTAGTTTGCGCATGCGCAGGGCAACGACAACGAGCAGCAGGGCCAGGATCACCACCAGGGCGACCTTGAGCGCGGTAATCACGAACGCAGCGTTCCAGCGCCGCCAGTACGAGCCAACCTGGTCACGCCTCGAATCGTAGTGAAACCCGCCGAACTAATCGAGGAAACCGAATCCACCCCGGTAATAGATCAGTGGTGTACCGGGATGTGAGATGGCGTACTCGACGCCAACCACGACGATGTCGTGGTCGCCATGAGTCGAAACAGCCACGACGGTACCCTCGAGGTGCGCGAGAGCACCCTTGAGCAGGGGCGACCCGCTGGGCCCCGGGGACCAGTCCACGTCCTCGAACTTGTCGATGCCCGAGGTCCCAAAGACACGGGCCAGTGCTTCTTGTTCTGAGGAAAGGATGCTGATGCCCACGGTCTCGACGGTTCTCACGCGCGGCCAGGACCAACTCTCGGACCTCGCGGCGAAGGACACGAGCATAGGGTCAAGCGATAACGAGCCGAAGGTTTGACAGGTGAAGCCCACGGGACCATCACCGGTCTGGGCACCGATCACCACCACGCCTGTCACGTAGTGGCCCACGACTTCCTTGTAGCGGGCGATGTCGAGCGATGTCACAGTGCGCACCTTACCGGCGTGGTTGAATACCGAGATGCCGACGCACGCCCACCACGCCGATCTCGGCGACGTCACTCTCGCCTACGACGAATTCGGAGCCTCGAACGGACCGCTCGCCCTGTGTCTGCACGGCTTTCCCGACACCCCTCACACCTTTCGACACTTGGCGCCTTTCCTCGCCGAGAAGGGTTACCGGGTCGTGACCCCGGCGATGCGAGGTTACGCCCCTTCCTCACTTTCCTCTTCGGACGACTACCAGTTGAGCACGCTCGCCGGTGACGCAAATCGACTTCACGAGCTGCTGGGGGGCGACGAACGCGCCATGATCATCGGTCATGACTGGGGCGCCGCCGCGACGTACGTCGCGACCAGTGCCGAGGCGTCGCGCTGGCACCGGGCGGTCACAATGTCGGTGCCGCCGCCGGCGGTCTTGGCCCACTCCTTCAGGAATTACTCACAACTTCACGCCGGTTGGTACATGTTCTTTTTCCAGAGTGCTCTCGCCGAACCGTTGGTCGCGCACGATGACTTGGCCTTCCTACGCGAACTCTGGCGAGCCTGGTCCCCAAACTACGATCCCTCGAACGAACTCGGGGCCTTGCGCGAAGCCCTCGGTCAATCCGAGAACCTCCATGCGGCCCTCGAGTACTACCGCGCACAGTTTGCCCCTCGTGGAGCTCGTGCGCCATTGGACCGTACTTCAAGTGTCCCCACTCTGTACGTACACGGCACCGACGACGGTTGCTTCCTCTCGTCTGGTCTGGTCGGTGTGCTCGAATCGCTCGCTCCCCACTCGAGATTCGAACTCGTCTCGAACGCGGGTCACTTCGTACATCTCGAACAACCCGACGCCGTGCACCAGGCCATCGCGTCGTTCCTCGACTCCTAGGAACCAGCGAGTCGGAGCCGTCGACCAGCACGCTCCACCAAACCGTCGGCCACCAAATCCGCGATGATCCGCTCGAGGCGCGCGGGGTCCGTCGTTGCCACGTGCGCGCCGACCGCGCTTAGCGAGGCGTCTCCGCGGCGAAGTAACCCCAGGACCCGGCCTCGCACTTGGCGGTCCGAGCCCTCAAACGCCGATTGACGGCGCGAGACCGCGGCGCTGAGCGGCGCGGGGTCGGGGCCTCCCTCGAGGTTCCAGCGGCACGACCGCGCGAGCGGGCACGAGGTACAACGCGGCTTGGAACGGCAGTACTGTGCTCCCAGGTCGAGCAGAGCCTGGTTGTGCGACGCCACGTTGCTCGCGGGCAGAAGTTCATACGCCAGATCACAGGCCTCGCGCGCGCCCAACGTACGATTCGCGACGGCGCGCGCGAGTACACGACCTACGTTGGTGTCGAGCACCGCGACGCGCTGGCCAAAGGCGAATGACGCCACGGCGTGTGCGGTGTACTCGCCCACGCCCGGCAAAGTGCGAAGAGCGACGACGTCCTCGGGCACCGCGCCGCCGTAGTCGTCTCGCAGTACGCACGCCGCGCGGTGCAGGGCCCGCGCCCGACGGTGATAGCCAAGTCCCTCCCACAGACGCAACGTGCTCGAAAGCGGCGCGTCCGCGCACGCGGTGGCGTTGGGAAAGGCGTCGAGGAAACGACGCCATGGTTCGAGTACTCGAGCGACCTGGGTCTGTTGGAGCATGACTTCACTCACGAGCACCGCCCAGGGGTCCTCGATGCCAATCCAGGGAAGGGAACGACCTAGTAGAGATGCTTGACGGCCAAGAGCGCGCGAGAACCTCGCAAGGTCCTCACTCCCAGACGTCGTCACCGTACGGGCGTTGACGTTGTGGAGCGGCGTCGCGTTTCCAGACCATCACCTTTCGCCGGAAGTAGCAAACTTCCAGACCGTCTTGGTTGAACCCCTTGGTCTCGACGAGCACGACACCGCGATCGTTCTTCGAACTCGAGGGAGTCTTCTCAAGCACGCGGGTCTCGGCGTAGATCGTGTCACCGTGATACGTCGGGTGTCGGTGGATCAAGGTCTCGACCTCGAGGTTCGCGATCGCCGAGCCCGACACGTCGGGCACGCTCATCCCGAGCACCAGTGAGTAGACGAGGTTCCCCACTACGACGTTCCTTTTCTGGACGCTCTCGTGTTCGGCGAACCAGGCGTTGGTGTGCAAGGGATGATGGTTCATGGTGATCATGCAGAAGAGATGGTCATCGGCCTCGGTGATGGTCTTGCCGGGCCAGTGCTTATAGACATCACCTACCTCGAAGTCTTCGAAGTGACGGCCGAAGGGTCGATCAAAAGTTGTCATGGTCGTGGTCCTTCCAGCCGTTCTAGGCCTCGTCGATGACGGGTGCCTCGACGCGCGGACGCGTGGTGAACGAGACCGAAGCCCCGGGTAATGATTCGCCGTCGATGACGAGTCGCCAGGTAAAGCGTGACGCCGGCGCCAAGGGAATCGGTCCAAAATTGACCGCGATCGGTACGTCGACGGGCGTTCCCTGTGGCACGTCGTCGGGAGTCGTCGTCGAGAAATCTCCACGAACTTCAATGGTCTGGGTCCCCTCGGGCGTCTCGAACTGAACGAGTTTGCCGTCGGCGTCTTCGAGGATGAGCTCCCAGTGATGAGGCGAGTTGAATTCGTGCCAGTCAACCGCCACCTTGATCGCGACCGCTGAGGGGACCGGCTCGGGTCCGGTAACCGACCATCCACCACCGAGGATGTACAACTTTCCGTCAGCCACCTGGGCCGAGTCCGCGATGAGCATGGTCACGTTCATGCGCTCAGCCTACGTCGCCAACGTCGAGCCCCAAGAACCGGTAAATTTCAATCATGTCAACACCCAACAGAGACCTCCACGCCGCGTCCGCACTCCTTGAAGAAGCCCAGCTCGTCATTGGCGCGGCCGTAAAGGAACTCGCGGGGCACGGTGGTGTCGACAAGAACGAGACCCTCGCCTACGACATCGCCCACGCTTCGAGCGCGCTCGCGATCGCGCGGGCGTGCCTCGCCTACGCCGCCTTCGGGGACACCGAGGCCGACCTCACGCTCACATTTCTTGCGCTCGCCCTGAGCGACCTCGCCCAACGAGTGCTCGGCCGCGAGTCGCTCTGGGGCGCGGCGAGCGACTGGTACGAGCCTTTCGCTCAATTCGTTGCGACGTACCGGGATCCAAAATTCCTCGCGACACTCGCCGAGTCCCCTGGGGACCGCCACCTGGACCAAGACTTTCAGATGGTGGCGGACATGTTCCATCGTTTCGCCGAAGAGCAAGTACGCCCCCACGCCGAACACATTCATCGCACGAACGACGACATCCCTGAATCCATAATCACCGGCTTGAGCGAGCTTGGAGGATTCGGCCTCTCGGTACCCGAGGAATTCGGCGGCTTTGCCACCGGAGGCGAATCGGAGTATCTGGGCATGGTGATCGCGACCGAAGAACTCTCCTGGGGAAGTCTCGGCATCGGCGGATCTCTGATCACGCGTCCCGAGATACTGACTCGCGCCCTCGTGCGCGGCGGCACGCCTGAACAAAAGAAGTTCTGGCTGCCACGTCTTGCTTCGGCCGAGGTCCTCGCCGCGGTCGCCGTGACCGAACCCGACTTCGGCAGCGACGTCGCAGGTCTTAACACCACCGCCACCAAGACCGAAGGAGGCTGGTTGATTAACGGTACCAAGACGTGGTGCACGTTCGCCGCGCGCGCCGACGTCCTGATGTTGCTCGCGAGGACTGATCCAGACCGGGCCAAAGCGCACCGCGGTCTTTCGCTGTTCCTCGTGGAGAAGCCTCGGGGCGACAGCCACGGTTTTCTCTTCACCCAAGTCGCCGGTGACGAAGGTCGAAACGACGCGAACGGGCGTCTCGAAGGGCGCCCCATCGACACGATTGGCTACCGGGGCATGCACTCCTACGAACTCAGCTTCGACAACTGGTTCGTTGCCGACGCGAACCTGGTCGGAGGCGACGAGGGTCTCGGAAAGGGTTTCTACCTACAGATGGCTGGCTTCGAAAACGGCCGGATCCAGACCGCGGCGCGCGCGGTGGGGGTCATGCAAGCCGCCTACGAGGCCGCCCTCGAGTACGCGCGTCACCGAGTCGTCTTCGGTGAGCCGATCATCAACTACGAACTCACGAGGGTCAAGCTCGCGACCATGGCCGCGATCATCCAGTGTTCACGGCAATTCTCTCTGCAGGTGGCGCGCCTCATGGGTAACGGTGAAGGCGCGATGGAAGCCTCCATGGCCAAGGCCTACGTGTGTCGCGCCGCTGAATGGGTGACCCGAGAAGCAATGCAAATCCACGGCGGCATGGGTTACGCCGAGGAGTACGCGGTAAGTCGTTACTTCGTGGATGCTCGGGTGTTATCGATCTTTGAAGGCGCCGACGAGACACTCTGCCTCAAGGTCGTCGCGCGTCGGCTACTGGACCAGGTTGGCTGAGTTCATTCCTCGTCAATAGTAAAGGGCGCGTGCACCGCACCTAGTTCGATGCCCGCCGAATGCAAGTTCGGCCGCTCGCCCCTCGCGACCTGGGCCTTAAACGCAGCTTCTTCCCAACGTTGTTCGACTCGACCGTATCGCCAAAAGAGAAGGGCGAAACTCCAGACGGCAACGAAGATGCCAACGATGACAAAGCCCGCCTTGTTGATGTTAAAGGCGGCGGCGTATGACCACAGTCCACCTTTCAGGTTCAATTCTCCGGCCAACACCTGCATCAATTCGAGCGTACCGATGTAGAAGGCGACGAAAACACTAAGACCGGTGATAGCGATGTTGTAATACACCTTTCGAACCGGCTTGGAGAAAGCCCATCCGTACGCGAAGTTCATAAAGGAACCATCGATTGTATCGAGCAAGCACATACCGGCCGCAAACAAGAGCGGCAGTGACAGGATGGCCCAGAACGGCAGCCCGGCGGCGACCGACGTTCCCGCAAGTACGAGGAACGCAATCTCAGTGGCAGTGTCAAAGCCAAGGCCGAAGAGCACGCCGATGGGGTACATCTTCCATGAGGTGTCCACCGAGCGAGCGAGAGGACCGAAGAATCGCATCATAAAGCCGCGCGCGTTGAGGTGCTTCTCGAGTTCGGAGTCGTCAAATCGGCCTTCGCGCATTTGAACGAAGAGCCGCAGAATGCCAAAGAGAATTATCGCGTTGAGTGTCGCGATGATGTAGAGGAAGCCACCGGACACAATCGTCCCGATAAGTCCGCCGTAATGGTGCAGTCCTGATTTAGAATTTGCGACCTGCGAACCGAGGGCGCGCGCACCAAGACCCAGCAGGACGGTCAACGCAAAGACCACGGTCGAGTGACCCAGGGAAAAGAAGAACCCGACGGACATCGGACGCTTTCCTTCGGACATCAACTTTCGCGTCGTGTTATCGATGGCGGCGATGTGATCGGCGTCAAACGCATGCCGCATGCCCAACGTATAAGCAAGCACACCAGTTCCTACGCCGAGCATCTTGCCGCTTCCAACGCCGTAACGTTCGCTCGAAGCGATGATGAGCAGAGTGAATCCGACCACGTGCAGCGCGACGATGAAGCCGAACATGCCGTAGAGCTTTCGCCATTCGCTCGGCGCGAATGATGAACGAACTCGATGACGCAGGTTGTCCTGAGGACCAATCAGGGTGGTCATAGGTGCCACCTTAGTAGGAGTCATTCCTATTAAGGCAGAATTTTCCTGGACTATTCCTTGGTGCGCTTCATCCCCGAACGCTCACCGCGAGCGACGAACGAGTTCGCAATCTTGGCCGAAGCCTCGTCGATCATTTCGTCGCCAAACATCAGCGCGCCGGTGTGCTCGTGTTCGGTCGCCACTCGATAGGCGTCGAGTATGTCAAAGGACTTGTCGAACAATTCCTGACTTGGTGAATAAACTTCGTTAAGAATTAACGCCTGATCGGGCGTCAACGCCCACTTGCCGTCGAAACCGTAGGAGAACGAGATCGTGGCGGCGAAACGTAATGCGTCGAGGTCACGTACCTTGAGGAACGGCCCGTCAATGACGTGCAAGCCGTTCGCCCGTCCGGCCATGAGGATCTTCGCGAACACGTAACTAAAGGGGTTAGACGGACCATCGTGAATGTGCTCGTCGATCGTTGTAACCGGCATGCCAATGGACGCGGCGAAGTCCGCTGGTCCAAAGACGATGGTCTCGAGTCGCGGCGACGCGGCGCAGATCTCCTCGACGTTGATCAAGCCTTCTGCGGTCTCGATCTGTGCTTCAATGCCGATGTGACCGACCGGTAACCCGGCGTTCTTCTCCACTTGGCTGAGCAGCAGGTCCATCGCCACCACGTCCGAGGCTCGACGCACTTTGGGCATCATGATCTCGTCGAGTCGACTCCCCGCGTGGCCCACCACCTCAATGACGTCCTCGTAGGTCCAAGGCGTATCCCAGGCATTCACCCGCACACAGAGCACCCGGTCGTCCCAGTTGAGGTTGCGGATGGCGTTGACGACTTTTATCCGGGCGGCGACCTTCTCGTTGGGCGCCTCCGAGTCCTCGAGGTCGAGAAAACTCATGTCAGCCTTCGACGTGGGGGCTTTGGCGAGAAAACGGTCTGAGGATCCCGGGGTCGAGAGACACGAGCGGCGAGGTAGGGGACGAGAACGTTCGGACATGCGCCCGAGCCTATTCTCGCGCCGTGCCGCGCAAGATGGCGGGGTCGAATCTGGTAGAAAACACCGACATCAGCGCAAGGGGCAACCGAGAATTTCACGGTATCTACCAGGTAATTCAGAAGTTCTTATGATCTGGCGGGCCCCCGGACCGAGCCATAACCGGTAGCCTTCACTACGTGACAGACGTCGGGCGCGCCGAGCGCTTTTCGACGCTACGGCCAACTAGGGGACTTCAGCGGTCCCGGTGGATAAAGTCCGCTCTGGCTGTCGTCGCAGTGTGTTCGAGCACTGTGGCTGTTTTGCCACGTCCCGCGGGCGCCTCTGGCGTGAGCACCGATCGAGCTAAGGCCACGGCGCTCTACGACCAGATCCAGAACATCAACGCCAGGGTGGAACGACTCGGCCAACGCTACGACGAAGCCCAGATCAAGCTCAAGAACTTCAATAACCAGATCTCCCACACCAAAGAGACCGTGGCCGCCATCAAGAACAAGGTCACGAACGGAACAACCCAGTTGCGCGCCGACGCCATCTTCGCCTACGTCACCAACGGCGCCGCGGCGAGCAACAATCCACTCTTCTCCTCTAACGCCTCCAACATCGGCGCCACCGACGTCTATAACAAGATCGCCGAAGGCAACGTCAGTTCGACGATTGCGAGCTTGAAGAACTACCGGATCGAACTGACCCAGGAACGAAGCATCCTGAACTCCGAAGACGCCCAAGCCCGCGCCGCCACCCACGTTGCCGCTTCGGCCTTTCACACCGCCAAGGTCCTCCAGGCGTCTCTGCAGTCGACCCTTAACCAGGTGAAGGGACAGATCGCGGTTTACGTCGCCGACGCCGCCGCTGCCGCGGCCGCCAAGTCCAGCGGGGCGCTCAAAAACGCTAAACCTTCCGCCGGCTTCCCTGCTCCCCCGCCCGATTCGCGCGCCAACATCGCCATACGCGCGGCCATGTCCTATATCGGGACCTGGTACTGCTGGGGCGGTTCGTCACGTCGCTGCGTTGACTGCTCGGGGCTCATCATGCTCGCCTACGAGGCCGCTGGCATCGACTTCCCGCACTACTCCGGCGCTCAGTACGAGGACACCGAACGGGTACCGCTCTATGACATCGAACCCGGCGACTTGCTGTTCTACGGTTACAACGGCGATGAGCACGTCGCGATGTACGTGGGTCACGGCGACATGATCGAAGCAGAGGAGACCGGCACGCGCGTGCACATAACGCCCATACGCCTCGGGTACGGCTTCGTTGGTCTTGGTCGCCCTCGGGCCTAGACGTGTCGGGCGTTCCAACTTCGTTTCACCTCGGCTCACTCGACTTTCACACCTACGGCTTCGGTCTAGCGATCGCGGCCTATATCTGTTACCTCTACTCGCGTCGGCGTCTCGCGCGCGCGGGCTTTGGGCTCGAACGTTTCTTTTCCTACGCGCTAGCTCTGGTCGTAAGCGGACTGATCGGCGCGCGCCTCGCCAACATCGCCACGAACTGGTCCTATTACTCGGGCCACCCTGGACGTTGGATCGCCGTCTGGCAAGGTGGTCTCGCGAGTTTCGGTGGCATCGCGCTCGCGCTGCCCCTAGGGATCTTCCTGCAGCGACGCTGGTGGCCCGGGAGTTCCTTCGCCCGCTTCGCTGACGCGCTGATCCCCGCGCTCGTCGCCGGGTGGGCACTCGGGCGCGTGCTCGGGCCCCAGTTCATGGTCGACGGAGGTGGTCACCTGACCCACCAGTGGTTCGGTATCCACTACGCGGGCCAGGTCGGCAAGCGCGTGCCGGTTCCACTCATCCAAGGAGCAGAAGACGGGCTCTTATGGTGCTCGCTTCTTGTGCTGGAGCGAAGCTGGACGACCAGGTTCGCGGGGGCCACCAGTGCAGTTGCCATGATCGTCTGGGGACTCGTGCGCGCGTACGACGAGCACTGGCTACTCGGTCAAGAGTCACACAGCGGATCCGTTGGTGTGCAAATCGCCGGACTAGTACTCGCCTTCGCGGGCGTCCTCTTTTTCGCAAGAGGGTTGCTCAACCGATCCGGTAACACTTAGGTCACCCATTGTCTTAAAGGGTTTGCTGGTACACTCAAACTGAGGACGTCTAGAACCCGCTTCCATCACACCTGACCTTCGGTCAGGGAAGCATGCGGAAGGCGCCATGGGACTCGATAGTGAGTTATTCGTTCAAGCACACAAGCGACGAACATTCGTGTCGCGTTGTATTGATTCCACCGCCCGACCTGGGGAACCCGCGTTCCAATGGACGCCGAGGAATTCTCATACCAAAGTGGTGCTTCGACTTTCGCGCACGAGACGCGAGAAGCCTGCACGTATCGAACGCGCCCCAGTTTCTCTGTCGACGCCCGACAAGAACAAAGTGCGGGTGGAATCGAGAATCTTGATTAGCCCAGCCAGTGATTTCGTCACCACAGCGTCGAAGACGAGAAAGGACTCACCATGTTCATAAAATCCGGAACCGTAATCGTCATACTCGTGGTCATCATCGTTTTCTTAATCGTGCGCTAGCGAGAAAACCGGTTCATCAACGACGGCCCCAAAGAAAGTCCATGTATCGCAGTACACCAAGAAGGCAGCACGAGAGAAATTCCTCTCACCACTAGAGAAAAGATCACGCTATGAGCAAGAAAACGAAGGCCAAGAACGCCGCCCAAATCGCCGTGGGCAAGGTTGAACAGAAAGTGGGCGGCGCCGTTGGTGACAAATCACTCGAAGCCAAGGGGCGCAAAGACAAGGCAATGGGTCATCTGAAGCAGGCTGGCGAGCACGTAAAGGACGCCATCAAGAAATAGTTCGTGATTGGCCACCAGTGGAGTGAGGTTCGGGTCCCTGCGTTTAGCGACGCGGGGCAATGTTGCTCGTGCCTCTTCTAGCGGTCGACACAATTAAACTTCAAGGACTTGGCGGTCTCAACTGCGATCGCGATGTCGAGACAGTTTTGGGAGTCCCTGCAACTTCCTACTTCGAACGATACATTTTCACTTGTGAGATCTAGCCCGTGACGCCCAAAGCCGACGGCGCAGAAGCCAAACACCATTCCGCTCGACGCTGGGCGAAGTTCAAGGCGAAGTGCCTCAAGTACCTGGGCGCCGCGGGCCCCGGTCTGATCACGGGGGCGTCGGACGATGACCCTTCGGGGGTTGCCACGTACGCCCAGGTCGGGGCAAAGTACGGACCGACGTTCCTGTGGACGGTCGTGTTGACGCTTCCGCTGATGATGGGCGTCCAGGAGATTTGCGATCGGACAGCTTTGGCGACCGGAAGCGGCCTGGGAGAACTTGCCACCAAACACTTTGGTCGAGTGGGCCGCGCCATAATCGGAGTTCTCCTCGTGATCTTGATCATCGCGAACACGCTGAACATCGCGGCAGACCTGGTCGCTATTGGATCGGGCATGAACCTACTGAGAGCGGGACCAACCTGGTTGTGGGCTCTCCTGGCCGGCGGAATCATCACGCTGATCATGGTGAAGGGTAGTTCCGCTCGAATAAACATAATCTTCAAGATCTTGGCCGCGGCCCTCTTGGTCTACGTCGTCGTCGCCATCATGGTGACCAAGCAGTGGGGACGAATTCTTGACTACACGTTCGTCCCCCACGTGCAGTTCAATCGAACCTACATCTCACTACTGGTCGCGGTGCTCGGCACGACGATCTCTCCTTACTTGTTCTTCTGGCAAAGCGCCGACCGTCTAGAAGAGATGCGCCTGGAGCCCGAAGGCGGATTGATTGCATCCCCCCTGCGACAGCGCAGTCACTCGCACGCAGCGCTCAAGCAACGTCTCAGCCGAGTCGACGTCTTTTCCGGCATGGCTTTTTCGAACATCGTCATGTTCGCGATCATCGCGGCGACCGCGGAGACCCTTCACGTGCACCACTTCGACAACATTCAAAGCGCCGCCCAAGCGGCCAACTCACTCAAGCCGCTCGCGGGTCGCTTCGCCAGCGCGATCTTTGCTCTGGGCTTCATAGGCAGTGGTCTACTGGCGGTCCCAGTGCTCGCCGCTTCGGGGTCCGTGGGACTCTCGGGACTCCTGAAGAAGAAATGGGGATTTTCGCTTTCGATTCGTAAGGCCCCCCTCTTCTACGCGCTGGTGGGAGTCGGCACCATCGGCGGAACCGCCCTCAGTCTGTTATCCATCAATCCAATCAAGCTCCTGGTCTTCGTGGCGGTCATCAACGGCGTCATCGCTGCCCCCTTGCTCGCCGTGGTCCTCATCGTGTCCAATAACCGACACTTGATGGGTAAATATGCAAATGGTCGGCTGGCCAATATCATCGGTGGTCTCGCCTTTGCGGTAATGGCTTTGGCGTCTATTGCGCTCTTCGCCACCGGAGGATTCTCCTTCTAGCGACGCACCAATCGGTGCCCCGTAGTGACCCGAGCCGAGGTTCAGACGCCCGGCGCGAGTACTTTCTGCCAGTGGCGGCCGCCCCATCTCGATAGAACGTTCGCCACGACTAAAAGAGTAAGTTCCATTCATCATCACTCAGACGCCCGATTCGCTCCACGTCTTCGGGCGACGTGGGCACACTTATCCGATCGGTCGCGATGAACGAGACGTGCGCGAGTCCGAGACGACGCCAGGGCTGGAAGAGGACCCTCGAGGATGAATGGTTCGAGTAGATACCAAGCACGAGCAGGGACGTGTGTGATGCGGCGACCACCAACACCGGCCTGATCTTCGAGCGCTGTTCGGGAATGAGCGGGTCCACCGCGTCAAAGGGAACGTCAGCGAGCACGACCGAACCCACGAGGGCGTGTGCGGGATCGAAGTTCTCGAGTTCGCCCGGGTTGAAGATGAAACGGCGACGCATGATCTCGGGAACGACTGAAGGAGGACCAACCTGTGACGAGGTCGCCCTTGGTGGCTTATCCGGGCGCTTGGACTTCGTGGGCCGCCCGGGTCGTGCCAACGCCTGACTCTTCTTCTTCAGTTTTTCTTCTTCACGACGGCGCCGGCGCTGCTCTCGAACCTCGTCGTCAACTTCCTTGGGCACGAGCAGCGTGGCACTCGACGTGACTTCGGGCAATGGGGGAAGATTGAATTGACTGCGCTCGTCAAGCATTCGCCGGCACTGAGCCGCGGCGGGGAAATCCTCACCCACCGCGAAGGCGAGGACTGCCACGACCTGGTCGTCGCTCGTCCCGTTCTCGAGGACGCGATCGATCGCCCCACTCAACTGCTCGAAGTTCGGCGACTCCGCGTGCTCACCTAGTTCTTCGATGACCTTCTCCAAGGGATCGACGGCAAGGACTTCGAGCATGGCCCGCACCGCAGCGATGGGTGCACTCGCGGCGAAATTGACGACGTCGCGCTTTTGCTGCAGCGATCGCAGCGGCATTCCCACCACCGCGCTCACTTTGGCGGTTGACTTGAAATTCAATTGATCGAGTGTGCCGAGTATGACGCCTTCGTCAATACGTAGCAGCGCGCGACGCATGACCTCGCTCGCGTTAGTTGTGGTCAAGGGCATCACTTCCTACTTCAACAGGTACTTGGAGATGACGACACGCTGGACTTGGTTGGTCCCTTCGTAGATCTGGGTGATCTTGGCGTCGCGCATGAAGCGCTCGACCGGAAACTCCTTGGTGAATCCGTAACCACCAAGGAGCTGGACGGCGTCGGTCGACACGCTCATGGCGGTATCTGAGGCGAAGGACTTGGCCGCGGCACCTAGGTAGGTCAACTGGTTCTCGGGATCACCGGCGTCAATGGTCGCGCACGCGCGATAGACCAGTGCGCGAGCCGCCTCGGTGCGAATCGCCATGTCGGCGAGCATGAAGCGCAGTCCCTGGAGATCGGCGATCGGAGCGCCGAAGGCTTTACGCCCCTTCATGTACTGGGCCGCGTAGTCAATGGACGCCTGAGCGATCCCCACCGCCTGGGCTCCGATGGTCGGCCGCGAACGATCCAAAGTGTGCATCGCGATCTTGAAACCTTCACCTTCGGCCCCGATACGGTGGCTCGCGGGCACGCGCACGTCGTTAAAGACCACTTCGCCAGTGGGCGAGGCGCGTAGGCCGAGTTTGTCCTCGTGCTTGGGGAATTGGACACCCCAGTCCTTCTCCACCAAGAAGCACGTGATGCCGTGGCTTCGCGCCTCTTGATTCGTGCTCGCAAAGACCGTGTAAGTCTCTGACACCCCGACGTTGGTGATCCAGTATTTCGAGCCGTTCAGGATGTAGTCGTCACCGTCACGCACCGCCCGACAGCGCATCGCCGCCACGTCCGATCCGGCGTCGGCCTCGGAGAGGCAGTAACTCGCCTGGATTTCTCCATTCGCTATGCGCGGCAAGTACTGATGCTTTATCTCCTCGGAGGCGAAGTTCATGATCGGCAACATCCCGAGCTTGGAGATGAGCAAGGTCACCGACGTTGACGCGCACCCGCGCGCGAGCTCTTCGGCCATGATCGCCTGGGTGACCATGTCCGCGCCGGCCCCGCCGTAGGCCTCGGGCACGCCCAATGAGGGCAACTCCATCTCGACGCACGCGTTGAAACTGTCCTGAGGATAGACCTGGTCACGGTCGTAACGCGCCGCGTTGGGCGCGATCCGCTCATCGACGAAGTTGTGCATGACGTCACGAAAGGCACGTTGCTCACTGGTCAGGTCGAAACTCATACTGCTCTTTTCAGTCGTGGGGGCTAATGAGACGCGTGGCCGGGCACGAGTTCACCAGCCGCGACCGCGTCGACGAATCGTCGCTGGGCGACGTAACTGTGCGCCACGCCCGAGAAGACCACACATTGGGCGTGGGTCACGACGGTGCCCTCGATGCCGAAGTGGTGCAAGGCCACGTGCACGTCGCCAGGAATTGGACCGCGGCCAACCAGGCTCGCGCGCTTGGCGGCTACCAGCCCGATGGCGAGTTCGACGTCGTCGCGGTCGTGCTCGTTCTCGAAGCTGAACGTCGAGAGCACGTGATGGGCAATGGTCAGCGCGTAACCCTCGCCGGGCGCGGGCGTGCCGAACCCGGGTCCGCTCGGCGGAGCGGGTGAACGCTGCAGGCCCGCTTTCGGGGTGCGCGCAAGCTCGGCGGGGGCGGTGGAGATGGTCGCGCGGACTTCACCGGCGAGCGGAACGGGGGCAAACGTTGGCTGGGTCACGTTTCGACACTACCGCCCAACGAAGACTAGACCCGAGCGAGCCAACTCTCATACTCGGTTAGTTCGCCACGCACGGCCTGGTTATAGACACGCTGGATCTGCAACGTGATCGGACCTGGCGTACCGCTGCCCACGAGACGGTCATCGACGGAGGCGATCGGCACCACCTCGGCGGCGGTACCGGTCAGGAAAGCCTCATCAGCGAGGTACAGATCGTCACGGCGCATCGCCTCGAAATGGACCTGATAACCAAGGTCGTTCGCGATTCGGTGAATGCTCGACAGGGTGACCCCACGCAGCGCACCCGCTTCAGAGGGCGGTGGACTCACGAGGTAGCCATCGCGCACGATGAACAAGTTCTCACCGGTGCACTCCGAGACTCGTCCGTCGGCCCCGAGCATGATCGCCTCGTCGTAACCCGCCTTGATCGCCTCAACCTTGGCGAGTCCAGAGTTCACGTATCCGCCCACGGTCTTTGACGCAGTGGGCATGGCGTTGGGCGCGTGGCGAACCCACGAGGAGATCTTCATTCGCACGCCGTTCTTCGCTCCGTCGTCACCGAGGTACGCGCCCCAGGGCCAGACCGCGATCACCACGTTCACTGGAGATGGCAACGGATTGACGCCCATCTCGCCGTAACCGAGAAAAACGAGCGGCCTGATGTAGCAGCCTTCGGGGACGTCGTTCACCCGCACCGTCTCCTTGGTCGCTTCGACGAGCTCCTCGAGCGAGTACGGCACGTCGATCATCAGAATCTTGCAACTGTTGAGCAGGCGCTTGGTGTGCTCCTCCAGACGAAAGACCGCGAGACCTTTGTCGGTCTTGTACGCGCGAATCCCCTCGAAAGCCCCGGTGCCGTAGTGCAAGGTGTGGGTGAGCACGTGGGTCACCGCCTTGTCCCAGTCGACGAGCACTCCGTCCATCCAGATCTTTTTCGTGGGCGTGATTGGCATTTACAGACTCTCCATTAGTTGTGTCGTGATCCCCGCGGTACCCAAAGTGGCAACGTCTCCCTTGAATTCTTGCACGGCGCGAGCGATGCGCGAGGCCGCGTCCACTTCGCCCAGGTGCTCGAGCATCAGCACCGCCGAGGAGACCGCCGCGAGCGGATTGGCCCTGCCCGTGCCTTCGATGTCATGGGCGGCCCCGTGCACTGGCTCGAAGAGTGACGCGCCAGTGCGTGCGGGGTTGAGATTCGCGCTGGCGGCGTAGCCAATGCCACCAGTCACCGCACCCGCCAAGTCCGAGAGGATGTCACCAAAGAGATTGTCGGTCACGATGATGCCGTAGCGTTCGGGGCTCTCGACCAGGTAGATGCACGCCGCGTCCACGTGGTTGTAGTCGACCTGCACGCTCGCGAACTCATGGGACAGCTCGCCCACGACCCGACTCCAGAGCTCGCCCGCGAACGTGAGCACGTTCGTCTTGTGTACGAGCGTGAGTTTGGGCCGACTGAGCGTCGCCGCGCGCTCGAAGGCGTAGCGCACGCAGCGCTCGACGCCGAAGCGTGTATTGACCGAGCCCTGGGTCGCGATTTCCTGAGCGGTCCCGCAGCGCAAGACGCCGCCCTCGCCCGCGTAGGGACCTTCGGTGTTCTCGCGCACGATGGCGAACTCACAACCCTGCGCGATCGAACCTTCCACCCCTCGGAACGGACGATAATTGACGTAGAGATCCAGGCCGAAGCGCAGACGAAGCAACAACCCACGTTCGAGCACGCCACCCGGGATCCGCGTGTCGCCAATGGCGGGCCCGATCGCCCCAAGAAGAATGGCGTCGTAACTTCGTAGTTCCTCCAGGGTCGCGTCGTCCAACACGAATCCGTCCTTCAAGTACCGCGCGGCACCGAGTTCGAAGGGCGTGGCGTCGATGAGCACCCCGGCAGCCCGAACGACCTTGAGCGCGGCGTCGGTGACCTCGGGTCCAATGCCGTCACCGCCGAGCACGGCCACGCGATGGGTACGCTGGTTCATTGCTCGTGTCTCCTCGTTTCGCTCTATTTTGGTCGCTCGGACGCGACTCAGGCAAACTCACGGCGCTCGGGAGACTCATGCATCAGTAGAATTAGGTCTTCTCCACTAGTTGAGGTAACCCAATGGCGGCCGAAATCCACCGCATCACCCAGGAAACGCTGGACAAGTTGAAGGCCGAGTACCTAGAACTGACCACCGTTGGCCGAACCGAGATCGCGCGCGTCATCGAATCGGCCCGCCTGCTGGGCGACCTCAGCGAGAACGGTGACTACCACGCCGCCAAGGACGCCCAGGGCAAGATGGAGTCACGTATTCGCCAGATTGACAACGTGATTCGCAACCACGAGATCGTCGAACGCGACAGCCACGCCGACGTGGTCCAGCACGCCTCCATTGTCAAGGTCGTCTACGAAGGCGACGACGAAGCAGACTTCCAAGAATTCTTCATCGGCTCGATCGAGGAGAGGCCCGATGACGTCTTGGTCGCCTCGCCCACTTCGCCGCTCGGCGCCGCACTCTTGGCTCGCAGGGTCGGCGAGACAGTGGACTACGAAGCCCCCTCGGGCGTGCTGCGAGTAAAGATCTTGGGGCTGCGTTAGCCGTGGCGGGACAGACACTGTTTGAGAAGATCTGGAACCAGCACGTCGTCGCCTCACCCGACGGCGAAGCCACGATCTTGTACATCGACCTTCACTTGGTCCACGAGGTGACGAGCCCGCAGGCCTTTGATGGACTTCGCCTGAACGGTCGAAGGGTGCGTCGTCCCGACCGCACCCTCGCAACCGCCGATCACAACGTGCCCACCGATCCCATCACCACACCGGTGAATGATCCAGTCTCGCGACGCCAACTCGAAGCGCTCGAGGAGAACTGCCACGAGTTCGGGATAACCGTCTTTCCTCGCGGCCACGAAAATCAGGGCATTGTCCACATCATTGGACCCGAGCTCGGCGTCACCCAACCGGGCATGACCATCGTGTGCGGTGACTCGCATACCTCAACCCACGGGGCTTTTGGCGCGCTCGCCTTTGGTATTGGCACGAGCGAGGTGGAGCACGTCCTGGCGACCCAGACCCTCCCCCAGCAGAAGGCCAAGACCATGGCGGTCACCGTCAATGGCAAGGCGCCGCGAGGCGTGAGCGCCAAGGACATCGTGCTCGCTATTGTCGGGCGTTTAGGTACCGGCGGGGGCGCGGGTCACGTCATTGAATACCGCGGCGAGGCGATCACGGACTTGTCGATGGAAGGGCGCATGACCGTGTGCAACATGAGCATCGAGGCCGGCGCGCGAGCGGGCCTCATCGCGGTTGACGACACGACAATTGCGTACCTACGGGGTCGCCCAAGCGTGCCCGAGGGCGACGCGTTTGACGAGCGAGCCCTGCACTGGCGTAGCTTCACGAGTGACGAGGACGCCGTCTTTGACGCCGAGATCGTGCTCGAAGCGAGCGAGATCGTTCCTTACGTCACCTGGGGCACGAACCCCGCCCAGGTGGTGGCCCTCGACGGCGTCGTACCTTCGCCCGACCAGTTCGAGGATCCCGACGAAAGGAACTCGACCGAACGCTCACTGGCCTACATGGGACTCACGCCCGGTGAACCGATCCGGTCAATACCCGTCGACGTGGTCTTCATCGGCTCGTGCACGAACTCTCGCATCGAGGACCTGCGCGCGGCCGCGGCCGTGGCGCAGGGTCACCTCGTCGCGGCGGGCGTTCGTGCCCTCGTCGTGCCCGGGTCACACCGCGTCAAGCGACAAGCCGAAGAGGAGGGGCTCGACCAGATCTTTCTCGCCGCGGGATTCGAGTGGCGCGAACCCGGTTGCTCGATGTGTCTGGGCATGAACCCCGACCAACTGGGCGCGGGCCAACGCAGCGCGTCCACGTCGAACCGCAACTTCGAAGGCCGCCAAGGCCGGGGAGGGCGCACGCATCTCGTCTCGCCGGTGGTCGCCGCGGCAACGGCGGTCCTGGGTCACTTCGCCTCTCCCGAGGACGTGGGCGCGTGAAGCCAGTACGGGTGATCGAGGGCCGGGCGGTCCCCTTAGAACGTTCGGACGTCGACACCGACCAGATCATTCCCTCAGACTGGCTCAAGAGAGTCGAACGCACGGGATTCGGTCGCGGCCTCTTCAGCGAATGGCGCGACGACCCCGGCTTCATCTTGAACGACCAACGCTACGTCGGTGCGAACATCCTGGTCGCCGGGCCTCGCTTCGGAACCGGCTCGTCGCGCGAGCACGCCGTCTGGGCCCTGATGGATTACGGCTTCGCCGCGATCGTCGCGCCTTCCTTTGGGGACATTTTCCGCAACAACTCCTCCAAACAAGGACTCGTCATCGTCCATTTGGCCCAAGAGGACGTGGACGAACTCACACGAATCGTGAAGGAAGACTCGACGCGTCTCGTACTGATCGACGTGGACCAGATGGTCGTCGAAGTGCCCGAGACGGATTGGCAACGGTCCTTCGCCCTCGATCCCTTGATCCGCGAGAGGCTCCTCAACGGCTGGGACGATATTGGACTGACGATGCGCCGCGAGGCGTCGATCACCGCGTACGAGGCGCGGTCCGACGCACCGACCCTCGAGGGCGTCTTTGACGACGCGGGCCACGTCGTAGCTCACTGAAAACCCACCCGTCGCGCCCATGACCTAGGACACTGGCGAAAGGTGCGTTCGCGACGCATAATCGACTCGTACCCAAAGGTGCACCACCTTTTCAGGGAAGGGGAAGGATGACCGACGCCGTGAGCCACGACCACGAGGTGCCAATAGCGAACGAGTTGACTGGACCCACTTCCAAGCCCTACCCCGGCGAACTCGAGTGCGACATCATGACCGTGACGGGCGTGAAGTTGCACATGCGGCCCATTCGGCCCGAGGATGCTTCGAGCCTGGTGAACTTTCACCTCCAACTTTCTGCGGGCTCGATTTATCGACGCTACTTCGCAGTGCATCCAGAACTCTCCGCCAAGGAGGTCGAACACCTCACGACGGTGGACTACGTCGACCGCTTCGCCTACATCATCGAAGACGGCGATGAACTCATCGCGGTCGGGCGTTACGACCACATTCCCAAGACGACCGACGCCGAGGTCGCCTTTCTCGTCACCGACCATTTCCAGCATCACGGCATTGGGATCTTGTTGCTCTGGCACCTCGCGCGTGCCGCTCGCCCTAACGGCATCACGCACTTCGTCGCCGAGACCCAGGCGGACAACCGCGGCATGCTCGGAGTCTTTCGCGATTCGGGCTATCCGCTCACGACGAGCATCGAGGACGAGATCGTGAGCCTGCGCTTTCCTATACAGTCAACGGAACAAAGTCACGCCCACTTCCTTCGCCGCACGACGTTGTTCGAACCCGAGGAACCCGGCGACGAGGGGTCTTCGTAATGCTCATCATCAACGGCGGTACCGACGACGCGGGCCACGAGGACCCCGGACATCCTGAGCGCCCCGAGCGACTCGCCGCGGTGATGAAGGGCATCGAGGATCTACAACTGGGCGACGACCTCCTCGCCGTCGCCCCGTACGCGGCGTCGCGCTCCGAGCTCGCGCGCGTGCACGAGAGTACCTACCTCGACCAATTAGGCGCGTTCTGTTTTGAGGGCGGGGGCGACCTCGACGAGGACACCTACGCCACGTACGACTCGTGGGCCCTCGCCCAACACGCCGCGGGTGCGGGTCTGGCGGTCGTGAAGGAACTGCGGATTCGTGGAGAGGGAACGGGGTTCGTCGCGGTGCGCCCACCGGGCCACCACGCGCTGCGCGATCGCGCGATGGGATTCTGTCTACTCAATAACATCGCGGTTGCCGCAGCGGAACTCACGAGCCTGGGTGAGCGGGTCTTGATCATCGATTGGGACGTGCACCACGGCAACGGAACCCAGGCAATCTTCTGGAACGACCCCAACGTTCTCTACGTTTCGACCCACCAGTGGCCGCTTTTCCCCGGCAGTGGCGCACCGTACGAAGTCGGCGGCCTCGAGGCCCTCGATACGACGGTGAACTTACCAATGCCCCCCGGGGCCACCGGCGACGTCATGCGCCAGGCTCTCGAGGAGACCGCCGCTCCGGTGATCGACCACTTCAAACCCACCTGGGTACTGGTTTCGGCGGGCTTTGACGCGCACCGCGCTGACCCCATGGCCGACCTCGCCTTATCAAGCGGCGACTTCGCGCGCTTGGCGACATTCGCCGCGAGCTTCGCGCCTCGACCTGGACGCGTCGCGCTTTTCCTCGAGGGCGGCTACGACTTGGCCGCCCTGCGTGCGTCGGTGAGCGCTTCACTCGGCGCACTCCTGGGCAGTTCAGCCACGACCGAAGATCCCACGAATGGCGGCCCAGGCGCCGACACCGTCAGAACCACCAGAGACGCGCGTCAAGCGGCGCTACGCATCGCCCACGACACGAGTCATTGAGGAGCATCACCATGAAACCAATTCACACGATTGCCGTCGGCTTTGACGGATCCGAGGACGCGAAGACCGCCGTGCGTTGGGCCCTCACACTCGCGACGCACTGCGACGCGCAAGTCGTCGTCGCCCACGCCGTGGGTCTGCTCGAGCGCTTTGACGCAAAGAACGTGGCCGTCGAGCTCGAGGAATCTCTGCTCAGGCTCTGTGACGAGAGTGGTCTCGAGCACTCACGCGCCCAACTCGAAATCGAGGACGGCGACGCGTGTTCGGTGATGCTGCGAATGGCCGATCCACCGATCAGTGCTGATCTCCTCGTTGTGGGTACCCGGGGCCAAGGAGCGCACGCCGGTCTCCTGCTCGGCAGCACCAGCCTCGAACTGGCAGAACATTCGACCATACCTCTCGTGATCGTGCCCCGCGCGAGCACGACCGAACAATCTCAAATGGCCTGACGCACCAAGTCAACGACCTTCAGCGGCGAGCTGGCTTGTTCACTCGACGGCGAGGAAGAAAGATCAGATAGCCGCTCATCAGTCGATGCCCTTTATGAACACTTTGGCGTGATACGAACACACCCCCTTCGCTTTCGCGAAGGGGGTGTGTTCGACGATGACCTTGAAAAAGGTCATTGTCAGTTCAGCAACTGCAAACTATTTGAGAAGCGATACGTGACCGACGTACTGGCTCGAGGAGCCACCGCTGACCTTCACGGTCGCGGTGACGGTCCCGCGAGTCGGGTTCAGCACAAAGTAAACGTGTGCTCCGCCAGCAATCGCGATACTCAGCGTCTTGGCCGTATTCGCAGCGAGATTCACTGCAACTCGTCCGATCAAGATGGTCGCACGAGTACGTGCGCTGCTACTGGCCTTCAAACGACCAGTCACGACTGCCGTAACCGTCGCGGTGTCGCGGCACGCCGCTGCTCCGCACTGGAACCTGATCAAAAGGCCCTTCTGATTATCCGCAATGGCCGCTCTCTTCGTTACAACGTGGGCGACGCCGTTAGCGACGCTCAAAGTCACGGTCGTAGCGGCTGACGAGGCGGGAACGTACGTCGAGTCTCCGGCTTTAGTAGCGGTTACGCTGCAGGTGCCCACCGTCGATGCCGAAAGTGAACTGCCGCTCACGGCACAACCAGTTGCGGTGCCATTGACCACCGTGTAAGAAACCGCTCCCGTTCCGGAACCACCGCTCGTCGCGAGGGTAAATGGCGTACCGACCTTGCCGGTCACGCTCATCACCGAGAGCGCCGCCTGAACCGTACCCACGTAGAGCGTGTAAGTCCATGTCCCAGAGTCACCCGAGACGTCCGAATCAGTACCCGAAATCGTGTAGGTACCGACCGCCAGGGTAGAGGCGCCGGTCACGACGCCGGTGGGCGAGACGCTGACACCGGTCACCGCAGTCGAAGACTGCACAAAACTAGTCGCACCGTTGTTGCCCGACACGACCAGTTGACTACTGGAGGCGGTTCCCGGAGCCTGGATACCCGACGTGGGGGCGACCTGGGTAATCGGGCCGAGTGCGGCATTGAAGTTAAAGGACGCGTCGATCCACGACTCTCCGGCGGGAGCTGGCCCACAGTCACCCGTCGCATTCGCGTCGTTGCTCGGGTACGAGGTGAGGTTCAACTCACAGAGATACGCCTTATAGGAGGTCCCGAGCTTGAGCGAAGAGGGTACGGTGATTGTTCCCCCTAGTACCGGCGCGTGCAGGGTCGTTCCGTCGTAACAGTCATTGGAGATCGTCACTCCCGCGGCACTGCCGGGAATCGGAATCGTCGTGCCCGAGACGAACCAGTTCACTAAGAGGAACGGTGACGGTACGTTACCGTAGCCACTGGTCGAAGCGCACGACGCTGGAGCAGCCTCGGGCGCAGTCGAAAGGGCGATTGCCTGGCTCTGTTGAATCGCGTTGGCCCACCAATAACCGGTCGCGCCAGTGGCGTCACTCACCTTGATGGTGCTTCCGGGCACGCCGCTCGCCGCAGTGGCAATCGTCGGCGCGTTCGGCGGTGCTGCTTGCGTGGCGTAAGTCAACAAGTACTCGGCGCCCGAGATCCCGGTCAACTGCGCACTCGCCACGGCGATATCGCAGCCCCAGAGTCCTTCGTTGATCTGGGTTTGGGTCGGTGCGCACGAGGCCTGAGCGTCCGAAGCCGCAAAGGCGGTCGGTACCGTGAAGGTCGCCAATGTGCAGTCACCTGCAGTCGCTGCGGGACAGTTCGTATCAGTGGCACTCGCGGTAAATGAACCAATGGCACTCGAGTCAGCCTCGAGCTGCTGGTTCACCGAACTTGTACCTATGCCCGCGAGGAGCGAGGTCTCGGCGACGAACGCTGGGTCGTCAGCCGGTGTGGACGAGACGTTGCAGTCAAAACTGACCTTCGTCGACCCGGCACTGACCCCAGCGATCAAGGTCGCCACCACGGCGCCAGTGCCCGCCGTGATCTTCACGGTGCAAGGAGCACTTGCTGTATGAGGAACCGCGCTCGCGGACGCCAGCGCACTCGATCCCGCGGTGAAACCGCCGATCATCGCGATCGATGCTGACGCAACGACGAGGAGAGATGAGAACCGGGAACGGATCGTTCCAGAAACTCTCTTGTGCATGTTCGCTATCTTCATATGATTACACCCTTGCTGTATTTGATTTAGGGAATTCTGAACGCACTTCGGTTGACTACGAATATTTTGGTGACTATCGCTCCGCGCGGTCTTCTGTATTATTCGAAACTCTGGAATTCATTCCGTGAAACAAGATTCCTATCCCACCCGCACTTCGGGCTCGGTGACCATGGCCCAAGCGTACTGGTGCGACTCTTTGTGGCGCAACAACCCTGCATCAAAAATAATGAAGGATCACTACACCGCGCATTAAAACAATGGGCATCGTTCGTCCACGTCACGCGTTTCTCGATTTCTTGTACTCGCGTGTTCGCTGAACTTATGGACGTTGGAGTCACCACTAACTGCTCCTGACGGGAATTTTTCCGCCTTCCGTCGCTCCGAACACTTCACCGGGGGCGGTGGTCTTTTCGCGAACGACGGTCTCGGTGGTGACGACTGGCTCGCCGCGACTTATGTCGCGACGCTGGTGTCGACCAGAGAGAAGTCCGTCGACGCCAATCCAACCTGAAGTCCTCCACATCATGAGAATCACGATCGCGAACAAGGCGTAAAAGGCGCAGACGCTCGCTGTTCCCGACATCACGTAGGTGAATAGCAATGCCAAACTTCCCAGGGCCGCCAGTGGCGTAAGGAAACCAATGGCCAGACAGACACCAATGGCGAATTCAGCGAACGCAATGAGTACGCCGATCCAGCCCGCGTTCGGGACGACGAAACTGTGCAGGAAGCTCCCCCACCAGCTGTAGGCGGCGACGCCGTGCGCAGCGAAGCCTGCCACGCCGGCACCGTTATGGTGAAGAAACGAAGAGTTCTCATTGCCCCAGATTTTGGCGATGCCGGCTTGGAGCCACATCACACCGAGCCATATCCGCATGGCCGTCCACACGAGAGCGGCACTCTTCGATCGCTTCAACCAATGCCAGTAACTCGGTGTATGAAGCTTGGACGGATTGCCTAATAGCAATTCGGTGGTTTGCATGGGACGACCAACTTTCTTTGCTCGATGACGAACGATTCGTCATCGATTCTTGAAGAGCACTTCCATAATCGGCACTTCGTGTTGAGGTTCTCGGTGCTTTCGAACTCGCTAAGGAGTCATGACCACTTTCAAGGCACCGGTCTTTGACGCATTTGCAAAAGTGTCATACGCCTCGATGATCTGGTTCATGTGAAAGCGGTGCGTGACGAAATCCGAGACGTCGAGTTTCTTGCTTTCGACGAGCCCGAGAAGATTGGGAACGGTCCTCGTGTCAACGAGACCCGCCGTGATAGTCACGTCTTTTCCCCACAACTTCTCGAGATGCAGCGTGACCGGCGCACCGTGCACGCCGATGTTGGCAATGTGACCGCAGGGTCGAATGAGGGTGGTCGCGAGTTCGAAGGTCGTTTCGAGTCCCACCGCCTCGATAGCGACGTCGGCGCCGAGACCACCGGTCAGTTTCATGATCTGCTCGAGCGGATCGCTCGTACCATTGTTCACCGTGAAGTCGGCGCCAAACTTCTTGGCCTGCTTCAGTCGATTGTCATCGAGATCAATCGCGACAATGGCCCGTGGATTGAACAGCCGTGCAGTCTTGACCGCCGACAGTCCAACCGGTCCGGCTCCGACCACGGCGACGACGTCACCTGGCGCCACGCAACCGTTTAGTACCCCTATTTCGTATCCCGTGGGCACAATGTCAGTGAGCATCAGTAGTTCTTCGTCAGGGACGCCCTTGGGCACCGGGTACGTTGAGGTGTCACAGAACGGGACGCGTACGAACTCGGCCTGAGTCCCGTCGATGAGATGTCCCAGAATCCATCCCCCGCCCTTGAGGCACTGACCGAAGTGACCTTCACGGCAGTAGCGGCAGATGCTGCACGAGGTGATGCACGACACCACGACGCGATCGCCCACTTTGACCTGCTTGACCGCCGCACCCACGGACTCAACGGTGCCAATCGCCTCGTGACCCAAGATGAGCCCGACATTGACCTCCGGCACGTCACCTTTCAAGATATGAAGGTCCGAACCACAGATGGTCGTGATATCGACGCGAACGATGGCGTCGGTGTCGTGGAGTAATTGGGGTTTGGGGACTTCGGTCCATTCCTTCTTGTTGGGACCGCCGTAGACGAGGGCGTGCATCGTCTCTTTACCGGCATTGGCGCGTTGACCGTCGAGGACGGCGGTACTGTTCGACATTGAATCCTCCTGGTAGAGGAGGCGTCGAGCCCGACCGAGCGACAATCTTCTGGATCGTCCAACCCGAACTGGCGTCTCAGATGCACCGTAATGCCGCACCTGGCTCCACCCTACTCCTTCCTCGCCCGGACCGATCAGCGAACCAGAAGTTCCCAGGTCGTACCTACGCCTTCGGGCTAGAACAATCGTTCTACTCTTTATGCAGCCATTGAACGGAGCAACCATGAGCGACTTTCCCTACGCCGACACCTTTCCGATACATCGGACGTTTCCTGAAGAGGGCACCCAAAAGGAGACCATCCTCGAAATGATGGCGACCATGTCACGCACCGAGAACACCGTGTGGGAATCGGGCCAATGCTCGGGCACCATGTACTGCGGCGACCACGACCACTACGACTTTCTCAACGAGGCGTTCGCCCATTTTTCCTACGTGAATTCACTCCAACGCGACATGTGCCCCAGCGCGACCAAGTTCGAGGCGGAGATCATCGCGATGACCCTTGACATGTTGAACGCATCGGCACTGAAGGATTCGACGCCAGTTGGTCTTGTGACCAGCGGTGGCAGTGGCTCGATAGCTCACGCCATGCTCGCCTACCGCGAGTTCAACGCCGCCAAGGTCGAGCGACCTAACGTCATCAAACCCGAGACTGCACATCCCGCCTTCGACAAGGCGTGTCACCTCTTTGGTATCGAGTTACGCATCGCACCCGTGGACCCAATCACGACCCAGGTTGATCTGGACTGGGTGAGCAGCCACGTCGACGCCAACACCGTCGCTCTCGTTGGATCCGCGTGCAATTATGGCTACGGCACCATCGATCCCATCACCGAGCTCGGTGAGATCGCTCTCGAACGTGAGGTCGGACTTCACGTGGACGGTTGCCTGGGCGGCTTCATCCTGCCCTTCGGCCGCGAACTCGGCTACCAGATCGAACCCTTCGACTTCCAGGTCCCCGGTGTCACCACCATCTCGGCTGACACGCATAAATACGGCTACGCCCTCAAGGGCACCAGCGTGCTCAGCTTCGCCGACCAGGCACTTCGCAACAGCCAGTATTTCTACCAGCCCGACTGGTCTGGTGGGAAGTACTGCTCACCGGGCATGGACGGATCGCGCTCGGCGGGACTGCTCGCCGCCACCTGGGCCGCCATGGTCCACCTCGGTCGCAGTGGCTATCGGCGCTACGCCGAGGCGATCTTCTCGACGTCCCAGCTCATGCAGGACGCGGTCACCAGTCACGAGTCGTTACGACTCATGGGTCGGCCCAGCTTCCTCTTCTCGTTCACCTCGGATGAATTTGACATCTACCACGTGAACGACTTCTTGCGCACCCGGGGCTGGCGGATGAACGGCCAGCAGTATCCCAACGCGATCCACATGGCTGTCACCCGTCCCCAGACCCAGCCCGGTACGGTCGAGCGCTGGAGCGCCGACCTCGCGGACGCGGTCGACTACGCACGCGCGCACGCCGACGAAAAACCAAAATCAGGGGCGATCTACGGCGGCGTCGAAGGCGGACCCAACGAAGAGGCCGACGAGTTCATCAAGATGTTCATGGCCATCATGATGGACCAGCAGGCCTCGATTCCCGCGTGATGACGAGCGAAGAACTCTGTCTCAGTATCGACCTTGGCACCGGTGGGCCCAAGGTGGGCGTAGTGACCTTAGACGGCGAGATCGTCGTGCGCGAACTGCGCCACGTACCCACGCACTTCGACGCAAAAGGTGCCGCCACCCAAGACGCGGCGCTCTGGTGGAGCCTCATCAGGGAATCCACGAAGCGATTGTTAGAAGACAGCCGCGTTGATAGCCAGGCACTGAAGGCGGTTGCGATCACCGGCCAGTACGCCTCGACGGTGCCCGTCAACGAATCCGGCGAGCCGGTCGGCGAATGCGTCACCTGGCTCGACACGCGAGGAGGCAAGTACAGCCGCCGCGTCGTCGGAGGTCCGGTACAGGGCTACAACCCTATGAAACTACAGCGCTTCATCCGCCACACCGGGGGCGCTCCCTCCACTTCGGGGGCCGACCCGGTGGGCCAGATCCTGTTGTTGCAGAACGAACGGCCTGACGTCTGTGACGCCACGAGATGGTTCATGGAGCCGGTTGACTATCTCGCGATGCGATTCTGTGGTGTCGCTGCGGCGACGCACGCGTCGCGACTCGCGATGTGGATGACCGACAATCGCGACCTGCACCGTTTGGCCTACGACGAGAAGTTGCTCGCTTCAGTCGGGATCAGTTCAGAGAAGCTTCCCGGACTCATCGCGGCACACAGCGTGCTCGGCCCGGTGCTCGAAGGCGTCGCCGACGAACTCGGACTGTCCCGTCAGACCGTGGTCGTCTCGTCCATGCCCGATCTGCACGCGGCCGCGTACGGGTCGGGCGCGACGCGCCTCTACGCCGCACACCTCGCTCTTTCAACGACGTCGTGGATAAGTTGCTCCGTACCAGCAAAGAAGACCGACGTACTGCACTCCATCGCCGCCGTGCCCGGACTCACGAACGATTCCTACGTCGTGATCGACAACCAGGAGACGGGTGCGATGTCCCTCGAATGGTTCCAGGGCGTGCTCGCGGGTGGTGGCGTAAAGATGACCTACGAGGACATGACCGCCCTCGCCGCCACCTCACCGCCAGGAGCCAACGGCGTGCTCTTCTCGCCCTGGCTCGCCGGCGAACGCTCACCGGTAGACGACAAACGTCTACGCGCGGGCTTCACGAATCTTTCGATAACCAACAACAGCGCGGACATGATCCGCGCGGTGCTCGAGGGAGTCGCCGCTAACAGCGCTTGGTTGTTGAAGTACGTCGAAAAGTTCGTGGGCCAGTCACTGTCACCGATACGCCTGGTCGGCGGTGGCGCCCAGTCCGAACTCTGGTGCCAGATCTTTGCCGATACCCTGGACCGCGAGATTCACCAGGTGAAGGACCCGATGACCGCCCAGTTACGCGGCGCGGCGCTCGCCGCCTCGGTCGCTTTGGGCCGACGCACTCTAGACGAGCTCGATTCGATTTCCACCTCGGTGAAGGTATTCACCCCCGACGCCAGCCTGGCCGGGATCTACCAACGCCGAGTGCGGGACCAGGTAGGACTCTACGAGCGCGACAAGCGATGGACGCGATCGCGAAAGACGCTCTAGTCGGCGAAGACCTCGAGGGCAATCAGGCGGTTGCGAGCCTGCTGGTGACGCCACGACGCGAGCAAGGCAATGACGAGACTGGCGACGCCGGCACAGAACGTCGAGATGAGTGGGGCCCACAGGTGCACGCCCACGTAGTACGAAACCCACAACGCCGTGCCAAAGACGCCAAGGGCCCACGAACTGACCGAGACGCCACTCGCGTCCTCGTAGCGGATCAGTTCGATGATCTGGGGCACCCGAGTGGCGACCATCGCAAAGCCCGTGCCGTAGACGCCACCGACCCATCCCCACACCAGCGTGGGCAGTACGCAGCACAGTACGAAGAAAACGAGGGAACGCGTGGTCACGCGCCAGCGTCGATACGGCCTCAGCTTCGCCACGATCGAGACCTGAACCGGTAACAGGAGAAGACTGCCCAGCACCACTTGCCACGAATGCGCCGACACCGCTCCAAACGTGACCCAGAAGCAACCCATGCAGACGAACAACGCCCAAGTTGCGAGCGAGACGCCCTCGACACCAAGTCGGTTGACGCGAACGTACTGGGCGATCGTGCCAACGAGCCCGACCAGGACAGCTATCCAACCCGCGTCAAGAAGGATGGAATGTACGCTCACCAAACCAATTTAATTGCTGAGGCGCTACCGTCGGCGATTCGCCGCCGAGATGACCGCTTCGAGGGAGGCGTCGAGGATCGACGAACTCATACCCACGCCCCACCAGGTGGTTCCGTCCACCCCTTCGGCCTCGACGTAGGCGACGGCCGAGGCCTCGGATCCGGCGGTGAGCGCGTGCTCGTGGTAGTCGCGCACCTTAAAGTCCACGTCCATCTCATTGCGCAGACCCGCCATCAGCGCGTCGATCGGACCGTTCCCCTCACCCTTGACGGTCACGTGATTACCGGCGACGACGAGCTGGGCGAATATCCGCGTGTTCTGCTGGTCCGCAGTTACCTCGCTCGACAGCAGTTGAATCGTGGGATTCTCGGGCTGGTACGTGGTCGTAAAGACGTCCCAGATCTCGGCGGGCGAGATTTCGGTGCCCGTCTGTTCGGTGAGTTCTTGGACCTGCTTGGAGAACTCCACCTGCATCGCGCGCGGCAAGTCGAGGCCGTGCTCGGTGCTTAGGAGATAGGCCACGCCGCCCTTGCCCGACTGGGAATTCACCCGGATGATCGCCTCGTAGGTGCGACCGGTGTGCTTGGGGTCAATCGGCAGGTACGGGACCTCCCAGACGTCGTAGGTGTCTCCAATGGCGAGCATGCCCTTTTTGATGGCGTCTTGGTGCGAGCCCGAAAACGCGGTGTAGACCAGTTCACCCACGTACGGGTGACGCATGTGCACGGGCAGGCGATTGGCGTACTCGGCGACGTGACGAGCCTTGTCGATGTCGCGGATGTCGAGCTCGGGGTCCACACCCTGGCTGAACAGGTTGAGCGCGAGGGTCACGACGTCGACGTTGCCCGTGCGCTCCCCGTTTCCAAAGAGCGTCCCCTCGACCCGGTCCGCACCCGCGAGCACGCCCAATTCCGCCGCCGCGACGGCGGTGCCCCGATCGTTATGAGGATGCAAGGAGACGAGTACCGCGTCGCGGCGCTTCACGTGACGACAGAACCATTCGATCGCGTCGGCGTAGAGATTGGGCGTGTACATCTCGACGGTCGCGGGAAGGTTGAGGATCAGGGGCCGCTCGGGCGTGGGCTCGATCACGTCGGCGACCGCGTCGCACACCTCGAGCGCGTATTCGAGTTCAGTACCGGTGAAACTCTCAGGCGAGTACTCGTAGACGAAATCGGTGTCGGGCGACGTCGACTCCAGGCTCTTGCACAGCGCGGCGGCGTCGACGGCGATCTTCTTCACATCTTCCATGTCCATGCCAAAGACCACGCGCCGCTGCAACGTCGAAGTCGAATTGTAGAAGTGCACGATGGCGCGCTTGGCCCCGTGCAGTGATTCGTACGTGCGCCGTATGAGGTCCTCACGACATTGGGTGAGCACTTGTATGGTGACGTCCTCGGGGATGAGGTCGTTCTCGATGATCGTGCGCACGAAGTCGTAATCAGGCTGGGACGCCGAGGGAAAGCCAACCTCGATCTCCTTGAAGCCCATCTCGACCAGCTGTGCGAACATCGCGTTCTTGCGCTCGGAGTCCATCGGGTCAATGAGCGCTTGGTTGCCGTCACGCAAGTCGACGCTGCACCACAGGGGTGCCTTTTCGAGGCGCCGATTGGGCCACGAGCGGTCCGGTAGCTCGACGGGCACCGTCGAGCGGTATTTGTCGAACGACATGGGGCTCGGCTGCTGATTACGCCTCATGGACTTCCTTTCCGCTGGGGCCAGAAAACGAGAAACAAAAAACCCCCGCCAGGGCGGGGGCGTCGGGCGAGCAGATGCTCGCCCTATCGAAGCAGTAGCGCGCTCTGGCAAAGTGACATGGGAATATTGTACCTCGGTTTTGAAAGTTGTCCAGTGTGATACCACTAACCTGAATCTCGTGGGTTTCTTCAAGGCGCTTCTCAAATTGGCGGTACTGGTTCTTCTCGGAGCGGCGGTGGCGGGCGTAGTGGTCATGGTGAAGCGACCGCAGCTTTCGGGCCCGACGTCGTTCGAAGAATGGCCCGACGTGCCCACGAACCCTGCGTCCTAACGCCCACAGATTCTCAAAGGAGAGAACATGGCAGAAATGCAATATCGCCGACTCGGCCGGTCCGGACTAAAAGTGAGCGTGCTGTCCTTTGGCAGCTGGGTGACCTTTGGTAACGCGAACCAACTCGAGACCGCCCAACAGGCTTCCGAATGCCTCAGCGCCGCCAAGGATGCGGGCGTCAACTTCTTCGACAACGCCGAGGCGTACTCGGGTGGCGAATCCGAGCGCGTCATGGGAGCTGCCATAAAAGAGCTCGGCTGGAAGCGTCACGAGTATTTGGTCTCGACCAAGTTGTATTGGGGCCTTAGCGATGTTCCCAATATGCGCAACACCCTCAATCGCAAGTACCTGCGTCAGGCGATCGATGGATCGCTCGAGCGATTCGGCCTGGACTTCGTGGACCTCGTGTTTTGTCACCGCGCCGACCCCAACACGCCCATCGAAGAGACGGTCTGGGCCATGAGCGACATGATCAGTGAAGGCAAAGCCCTGTACTGGGGTACGTCTGAATGGAACGCCGATGAGATCCGCGCCGCCTACGACATCGCTGATCGCTATCACCTGCACAAGCCCGTCATGGAGCAACCGCAGTACAACATCCTCTGGCGCAACAAAGTCGAGAGCGAATACCTGCGTCTTTACGAGGACATCGGTCTCGGCACCACAATATGGTCACCTCTGGCATCGGGGCTTTTGACGGGCAAGTACTTGCACGGCATCCCCGAGGGTTCGCGCGCGACGCTTCCGGGCTACGAATGGCTGAGGGACAGGTTCACCAACGAGGCTCGCAACAAGAAGGTCGCCGACCTGAAGGCCATCGCCGACGAACTCGACGTGACTCTCGCCCAGCTCTCACTCGCCTGGTGCGTGAAGAACCCCCACGTCTCGACGGTCATCACCGGCGCCTCATCGGCGGCCCAAGTACGCGAAAACATGACGGCCCTGGACGTGTTGCCACTACTCACCAAAGAAGTCATGGACCGCATCGATGTCGTCAGTCCCCTCAAGGTCTACCAACCGCTGTAACCTTCAGCGCCCGCACGCGAATAAGCAGTCGTCGGCCGTGGCGAAGGATACCGGTGCGGCACCCTCGGTCGACACCCTTTCGGGGACCTTCCACGCCGAGTCCGGCCTAGAGCTACGCGAGTCGGCGAACGATCCGTCGGGTCCGTGGTCCTGATCAGAGGTCCGTCGCGGTGGTATCAGGGAGCGAGGAGCACTCGTCCGAAGGACTTTCGACTTTCGATGTACGCATGCGCCGCTGCGGCGTCCTTGAGGTCAAAGACGCTGTCCACGACGACGCGCAGTTCGCCCTGGGCTATCAACTCCAGATGGTGGGCGATCATGTCGTGCACGCGCGGGTACATGAACAGTTCGGCCCCCATGAAATAACCCGAGAGCGTCTGATTGTTACCACGCATGTTCGATACGTCGACCTTTTCGGCACTCGATCGACCCGCGTCGCCAACCGTGACACATCGGCCCCGGTACGCCAAAGCGTTGAGACTCCCTTGCAGGGTCGCGCCGCCGACGGAGTCAACGATCACGTCCACTCCCCGCCCTTCGGTGAGTCGGCGCGCCTCGACGACGAAGTCGTGGGACACGTAGTTGATCCCCTCGTCTAGTCCGAGTTCCTTGAGACGCTCGAGCTTCTCGTTACTCGACGCGGTCGCCAGCACGCGCGCGCCGGCGCGTTTGGCCATCTGTATCGCCGCGATACCCACACCACCCGCTCCCGCGTGAATCAAGGCCGTTTCGCCCTTCACCAAGTGCCCGAACTCGAACAAGCAGTCGTCGGCCGTGGCGAAGGGCACCGGTACGCACGCGGCGTCCTCGATCGACACCCCTTCGGGGATCTTCCACGTGAAAGCCTCATCGGACGCGCGCAGTTCGGCGTGCGAACCGTCAATGCCGGTAGAAACCACCCGGTCGCCGACCGAGAATTTCGTGACGTTGCCACCCACCGCGACCACGACACCTGAACACTGATAACCCACGATGTGCGGCACGTGATTCATCTCGCCGCGAAGGCGGTTGAGCGTGTCGCCGCCTTCAATGCTGACAAAGGCCACCTTCACCAAGACGTCGCTCAGACCAACCGCGGGGTCGGGGACATCCTCGTAGCGAAGGACGTCGGGCTGACCCGTCTCGTAGTAGACCGCTGCTTTCATGAGGGTCTCCTTTCGTCCACCGTTCTAGCGTTCCGGTGACGTCGCGTGCCCCGCAGCGAGCCTCGAGGACCCTAGCGAAGGGTGATGAGGTGGATGTCTTGGATGCCGTCGGTGCGACGAAGTGCTTCTACGACCTCCAAAGGTGTTGGTACGTCGGTCGAAAGGACCATCAAGGCCGTCTTGGTCTTGGGGTCCGGACCGACCGCCATCGACACGATCGAGATCTTCGCTGCGCCCAGGGCCACACCCACCATGCCGATCATGCCCGGACGGTCGTCATTGTGCACCACGAGCATCGAAGTACCCGGAGGGATCTCCACGCTGTGTCCGTCGACGCCAACGATTCGCGTCTCGAGACGAGTGCCAATGGTCATCAAGGTTCCCGACACCGTGTGTACGCCCGAACGGACAGTGATGAGATTCACGTACTCGGGCGAATCGACGACAGCGGACTCGCTATAGGTGAGATGGTGCTCGCTCGCCAGTTGGGGCGCATTCACGAAGGACACGCTCTCGTGGCCGGTCGAGACGAGCAACCCCTTCAGCGCACAGAGCGTGAGGATCTTCGTTCCAGAACCAGCGAGTTCGCCCCGGTAGACGACCTCGAGGTCCGCGGGTTTGCCGTCGAGCAGGCCGCCGATGAATCGCCCGAGTACTTCGGCGAGGCCCATGAAGGGTCGCACGACATTGGACACCTCGCCCGCCGCGACGTTCACGGCGAAGGGCACGAAGTCGCCCGCGAGCGCGAGTTGCACCTGCTCGGCGATGGTGACGCCGGCCTTGTCCTGGGCTTCGGCGGTCGAAGCACCTAAGTGGGGCACGACCACGACTGAGGGCAGATCGAACAGCGGCGACTCGGTGGTCGGCTCCTTCTCAAAGACGTCCAGCGCCGCGCCTTGCACGTGACCGCTCGCGATCGCCGCCGCGAGGTCCGCCTCGTTCACGATGCCGCCTCGCGCGACGTTGACGATGCGGACACCCTTCTTCGCCTTCTTCAACGACTCGGCGTTCAAGAGGTTGGTGGTCTCCTTGTTCTTGGGCAGGTGAATCGTGATGAAGTCACTCTGGGCGAGCAACGTGTCCAGGTCCACGAGCTCGATACCCATGTGGCGTGCTCGCTGTTCGGAGATGTAGGGGTCGTAGGCGACGATACGCATCCCAAAGGCCATCGCGCGCTGGGCGACCAGGGCACCGATCTTGCCCAGGCCAATGACACCGAGGGTCTTGCCGTGAAGTTCGACGCCCTCCCACTTGCTGCGCTCCCACTTGCCGTTCTTCAGCGCCGAGTGCGCTTGGGGGATGTTGCGAGCCTGGGCGAGCAACAACGCCATGGTCTGTTCGGCCGCCGAGAGGATGTTCGACACCGGTGCGTTCACCACCATGATGCCGAGTTCGGTCGCCTTGGCGACGTCGACGTTGTCGAGGCCAATGCCGGCGCGACCCACGACGACCATGTCCTTGGCGGCCTCGAGGGTGGCGGCGTTGACGTTAGTCGCCGAGCGGATGATCAGGGCGTTCGCTCCAACGACCGCCTTAAGGAGATCCTCGGGCGAAAGTCCGAGCTGGATGTCGACCTCGTGTCCGGCGTTGCGCAACTCCTGGAGCCCGGAATCCGCGATTTCTTCTGTGACAAGTACTCGAGACACCTGAGAACCTTTCGTTTGGTCCCCCAAGCCTAAATCAAATCCGCGAAGGCTCAGCCCGCGGAGACCAGACCCGCGAGTCGCTCGAGTCCTTCTTTCAAGTCATCCTCGCCCAGTGCGTAGCTCAGTCGGAAGTACCCGGGGGCCCCGAAAGCCTCGCCCGGCACGACTGCCACCTTGATCGACTCGAGGAGATTGCCCGCGAGCTCACTCGAGGACGTGGCGACCTTGCCCCCGAGCGAGCGACCGAGCAGACCTTGCACGTTGGGAAAGCAGTAAAAGGCACCCTCGGGTTCGGCACAGGTCACGCCGTCAATGGCGTTCAGCATCGAGGTCATGATCTTTCGGCGAAGGTCGAACGCGGTGCGCATCTCGGCAACCGCCGAAAGGTCGCCCGTGAGTGCAGCCACGGCCGCACGTTGGGAAATGTTCGAGATGTTAGACGTGGTCTGGCTCTGATAGTTGACCGCCGCGTTCATCACGTCGGGCGCACCGATCATCCAACCGATACGCCAGCCCGTCATGGCGTAGGTCTTGGCGACGCCGTTCACCACGACCCAGCGGTCGCCCAACTCGGGCGCGACCACGGGTAACGAGACGTGCTGGGCGTCTCCGTAGACGAGGTGTTCGTAGATCTCGTCAGCCATGACCCAGACGTCGTGCTCCGCGGCCCATCGACCTATCGCGGCGACGTCCTCGGGACGCACCACGGCGCCCGTCGGATTCGAGGGCGAGACGAAGACCAGCAGTTTGGTCTTCGCGGTGCGGGCCTTTTCGAGTTCGGCGACCGTGACGCGAAACCCGTTCGCGTCACTGGTCATAACCGGCACGGCGACACCGCCGGCGAGATAGACCGATTCGGGGTAGGTCGTCCAGTACGGCGCGGGAATCAGTACTTCGTCGCCGGGGTTGAGCAGGGTCATGAAGGTCGTAGCGACCGCGTGTTTGCCGCCGTTGGTCACGAGTATCTGGTTGGCGCCGATCTCGAGGCCCGAGTCGCGCTTGGACTTGGCGACGATCGCCTCGCGGAGCTCGGCGAGGCCCGCCGTGGGGGTGTACTTGTGGTTCACCGGGTCGTAACAGGCCTTGGCGGCGGCTTCGACGATGTGCACGGGCGTGGGAAAGTCCGGCTCGCCCGCTCCGTAACCAATGACCGGCTCGCCGGCCGCCTTGAGGGCCTTGGCCTTGGCGTCCACGGCAAGCGTCGCACTCGGGGCAAGTCCCCCCAGCAGGTCACTTACTCTCGAACTCATAGCCACCTCGTTCTAGTACCTAGAGTAGAAGTCTATGAGTTCCCCCGACAGCCTTCGTATCCCTTCTGACCTACTTCCGCGTGACGGACGATTCGGTTCTGGACCTTCCAAGGTCCGTATCGACCAACTCGACGCGCTCCTCGCTGACGCGCCGACGTACCTGGGTACCTCGCACCGCCAGGCGACGGTGCGCAACAAAGTCGGTGAAGTGCGCGACGGGTTAAAGGCACTGTTCAACCTCCCCGACGGCTACGAGGTGCTGCTGGGCAACGGCGGCACCACGTGCTTTTGGGACGCCGCCACGTTCCATCTCGTGAGCGAGCACTCCCAGCACCTCAGCTTCGGCGAGTTCTCCTCGAAGTTCGCGAGCGCGGTCAAAGAGGCACCGCACTTGAAGGATCCCCAAGTCATCACCAGTGACGTCGGCACGCACCCGCTCTGCGTCGCTGACGAGTCGGTCGACCTCTACGCGCTCACCCACAACGAGACCTCGACGGGGGTCATGATGGACATCGAGCGTCCCGTCGGAGCCACCGGTCTCGTCGCGGTCGACGCGACGTCGGGCGCGGGAGGACTGCCCGTCGACCCGACGCAGTTCGACTGCTACTACTTCGCTCCGCAAAAATCCTTCGCGAGCGATGGAGGCTTGTGGATCGCGTTGTGCTCTCCCCTAGCGATTGAGCGCATCGAGACCCTCGCCGCCTCGGGTCGCTGGACGCCGGCCTTCTTTGACCTCAAGATCGCACTGGACAATTCGCGACTCAACCAGACCTACAACACCCCCGCGCTCGCCACCATCCACCTGCTCGCCAGTCAGATCAAATGGTTCAACGACAACGGGGGCCTCTCGTTCTCCGCGGGACGTTCGCGCCGGTCCGCTGAGATCCTCTACACCTGGGCCGAGGCGTCCGATTTCGCCACGCCCTTCGTCACCAAGCCCGAAGAGCGCAGCAACGTCGTGGGCACCATTGACTTCAAGGACGACATCGACGCCACGGTCATCGCCAAGGTGCTGCGCGCCAACGGCGTCGTGGACACCGAGCCCTACCGCAAGCTCGGGCGCAATCAGTTGCGCATCGCGATGTTCCCGAGCGTTGACCCCGAGGATGTGTCGTCGCTGTGCGCGTGCATCAACTGGATCATCGGCAACTTGTAGCCAATCGCGAAGGATCCAAGATTTCCACGACAATGTCGTGACTTCGAGCGACGCCGCTTCTCATTGATCAACATGAGAAGCTCGGTGTCGGCGGTTCACTTGTTTTCGTCAGCTGGCGGAATTGCCCGGCGGTGCAAAAGCGAGATGTCCTCTTCGCCCAGCGCTTCTTGCTCTTCGACCGTGATGTCGATCGATGGACGAAAGAACTGCTGGGCAATGAGCGTCGGAACGAAAGCTGACAATATGACTACGGTCACGAGTTCGGTGTACTGTGCCTCGTTTATCAGGTGGTGGGTCAGCCCATACAACGCCGAGATTGAACCAAACGTAAGTCCCGTCGCCATCAATAGGGTCGTGTAAGTACGTTCGTTCTTGGGGAGTCGAAACGCCGTCGCCACGGGCCACACGCCCATGAACTTGGTCACCATTTTCACGAAGAAGAGTGTTGCAATTACGCCCGCACCCGCCACGAGAGTCGAAGCGGTGATGAGCGTTCCTGCCCGCAGGAAAAAGAAAGGAGTGAGCAGAGCAAAGGCGATCGTACGAATTCGATCAAGCACCACCCGGTCATTCATGAATACCCCCGCCACCACGAGGCCCGCCACGTACGCGGGTAGGACTGCTTCGCTACCCGCCGCGGTCGCCAGTCCCCCGAGAGCCAAGAGGACGACGAAGATCACCTTCACCTCGGGTTCACTCACTCTATGACCCACGTTCGCCACAACCCAACGAAGCGTTCGTGGAAGAAAGAACAGTACGAACGCGGTAACCACCACGAACACGAGCAACAGCCACCCGTAGCTTGCGAACAGTCCACCCAAGGCAAGGACCGTGCCCAAGTCGGTAACAAAACACGCCGCCAGGATCAGCTTGCCGATGTCCTGTCGGTTGAGACCCGTCTCCACCATGACCGCATACACCACCGCCACCGACGTCGTACTGAGCGCGATGCCGGCGATTTCTGAGGCGTGGAAGTTCCAGTCAAAAACATACCGAGCGAAGCAGAACGCACCCACGAGGGGCAAGAGGAACGACACCACGCCCATGGAGAGGCTTGCTCGCCAGTGCTTCTTCAACGACACGGGGTCTATCTCGGCACCGGCAAGAAAGGTCAGTAGCACCGATCCGATCCCCGCCAGCAGCGTGGTGTAATCCGTTTGTTGCACGTGCTCTTTTATTCCCGGTATGTTGCCGAGCACCGCACCCACCAATATCTCGATCAAGGCGACCGAGACCCCGACACGAATACTGATGAACGAAGCAACGAGCGCCATACCGACCCAAATGGCCATTACGTAATAAACGTTCACTTGATCCTCCTGTCACGGCAGGAGCACAGTGCGAGCCCTACCAGCGTCTCTCTCTCTTGCTGGTAGATGCCATCAGCCGGGGTTAACCGGCACTTTTCTGGGCGGGCCTCATCGCTCACCTGCGATGGTAGCAAAACTCTTCCCAATCATTGGGAATATTCTCGCGTCAGACTTGAGAACATCGGCACAATCGTCACTGGACAGTGGGCGTGGCGCACGCAGAAGGTAGACACCGATGAGTGTTGGGCGTGCGACAGTCGGCTTCGGTGTGACGTGCCCACGATTAGCTGACTCGCGTCGTGCGACGCATCGACCAGCGCCTCACCCGCAAATCCATCACCGAGTAAGGTCTCAACTTTGACGCCGCGAGAGTGCGCCGCGTCGCAAGTGACCTTAAGGACTGCTCTGGCGGCACCAATCTCCTCCTCGCCTGGTTCGGGCACTTCGATTTGGTATCGATCGGTGCAACAGTGGACGATCAAAAGCGATGCGTTCCACTTAACGGATTCGTCAATGGCCCAGTCCAACTGGGCTTGTCGCTCCACTCCAGTGACGCCAACAACGATGCGGTGCTCCATTCCCGGCCTGCCTCTCAGACGAAAACAGCGGACGAGAACCGAGAGTACTGCTTCGTTGGGGACGTTGCTCGACGAGCGCGGCGAATTTGCCAGCATCATGCGGGCAGGTTGGCCACGCACGGTAACTTCAAACACGTGGCAATCCTCTGGCTGACGGCCTTCCTCGACTACCCCGCCTCGGGCTTCGTCGCGGGGGCGACTTTCTGGCAGGCGGTGACCGCCAGTGACTTGTCGCCACCGCGGGGCCTCGAGGGCGAGTTCGCGACGCTACTGCCGTCGAGTGGCGACGCGTACCTTCGCGTCCAGCGCATCGGCGAAGGATCCGCCAACTGTCACCTCGACGTGCACGTCGATGACATCGATGACCAATCGCACTTGGCCGAGCGCCTCGGCGCGTCGGTGGTGCGAAGGGGCCGCAGTCTCGTCACCATGCGTTCGCCGGGCGGATTGGACTTCTGCGTGGTGGCCCACCACGGTGAGCACGAACGACCGATCCCCTCGCTCTGGCCCGACGGTCACCGCAGCATCCTCGACCAACTGTGCGTCGACGTCGCACCGGGTTCCTTTGACGCTGAGTGCGCGTTCTGGTCCGAGTTCTCTGGCTGGTCCCTGCACGAAGGCTCACGCAAAGAATTCGCGTACCTCACCCGCTCCTCGGGCGTCGCTCTTCGACTGCTCTTCCAGCGCGTCGAGGATTCGACCAAGGCTCGCGCGAGCGCGCACCCCGACCTCGCGAGCGACGACGTGGGAAGCGAGGTCCTTCGCCACGAAGCCCTGGGCGCCGAGGTCCTGTGGGTGCTCGAGGACTGGACGACGCTGCGAGACCCCGCGGGGCTTGTCTACTGCGTCACTCGCCGTCGCCCCGACACCGGAACGCTCTAGGAGATTGACCGAATCACGAAGCGACACCCACTCAGTCGGTGTCACCACCGGAGACTTCGGACACCTTCTGCTTGCCCGCCGAGACGAAGGGCATCATCGCGCGTAGCTTCTTTCCAATGTCCTCAATCGGGTGCTTCTTGCCCGCTTCGCGCAATTCGCGATAGCGCGGCCGTCCGATCTCGTTCTCCTGGATCCACTCGGCAGCAAAAGTGCCGTCTTGGATCTCGGTGAGTACCTTCTTCATCTCGGCCTTGACCTGATCGGTGATGATGCGCGGTCCGCGGGTCAGGTCGCCGTACTCGGCGGTGTCCGAAACGCTAAAACGCATGCCAGTGATGCCTTCTTCGTACATCAAGTCGACGATCAACTTCAGTTCGTGCAAGCACTCGAAGTACGCGCTCTCGGGCTGGTACCCGGCTTCGACGAGCGTCTCGTAACCCGCTCGCACGAGGGCCGACACGCCGCCGCACAACACGGCTTGCTCACCGAAAAGGTCAGTCTCGGTCTCTTCGGTGAAGGTCGTCTCGAGCACGCCCGCGCGCGTGGCCCCGATGCCGTCGGCGTAGGCGAGGGCGATCTCGTGCGCGTGTCCGGTGGCGTCTTGGTGGACCGCGATCAGAGCCGGCACACCGCCGCCTTCGACGTAGGTGCGCCGAACCAGGTGCCCGGGTCCCTTGGGTGCGACCATCGCGACGTCGACGTCCGCGGGCGGGTTGATGAGGTTAAAGCGGATGTTAAAGCCGTGCGCGAACATCAGACACTTTCCCGCACTCAGGTGCGGAGCGATGTCGGCGTCGTAGGTCTTCTTCTGCTCGGTGTCGGGAACGAGGACCATGATCACGTCCGCTTCGGCACAGGCGTCACCGATCGTCAGCACCCGCAGTCCGGCCTCTTCAGCCTTGTGCACCGAGGACGACTCGGCACGCAGCCCAACTCGCACGTCGTATCCGCTGTCGTGCAGGTTGAGCGCGTGAGCGTGACCCTGGGACCCGTAGCCGAGGATCGCGATCTTCTTCTTCTTCAAGATCTCGGGTTTAGCGTCCGCTTGGTAGTACATCGTGGTCATGATGGGATTTCTCTCTTCGTAGTTTCGTTAGTAGGCGTGAGCCGTCTTGCCAAGTCTAGGTAATGCGACGCGACCGGTCCGATGCAGTTCGACGTCTGAGAAACCCTCCAGCGCCTTTTCCAACCCGTCACAATTGCCTGGCGTCGCGGCCAACATGACCGTCACGGACTTGGCGTCGACATCGACGATCGCGGCGCCCGCCGAGGCGATGATGTCGAGCAGCGAGGTGCGGTTGTCGACGTCGGTCTTTATGGTGGCGAGCAGCAGTTCGCGCTCCAGGGCATCCTTGGGGGAAATGTCCGTGATGGCGACGACGTTGACCAACTTGTCCAACTGACCCACGATCTGTTCGAGCGGCGCGGACTCCGCGTCGACCACAATGGTCACCCGCGAGAATCGAGCGTTGCTCTCCGCGGGGGCGACCGCGAGGGAATAGATGTTGAACCCTCGGCGCGCGAAGAGACCCGCGATGCGCGCGAGCACGCCGGCCTTGTTCTCTACCAGCACCGACAAGATGTGCAGTCGCACCGGGGTGTGGTCAGTGATCCCTAGGTAGGGCTCTGGCGGGGTCATCTCGAGCCTTTCTGCTGGAGTGGGTGGACTTGGATATCGTCGTTGCTGGCGCCCGCGGCGACCATCGGAAAGACCTTCTCGGAGGAGTCGGTACGAAAGTCGATCACGACCGGCACGTCGTTAATCGAGTTCGCTACGTCGATGACCTCGCGCATCTCGGCCAGATTGGTCGCGCGCAGTCCCACGCAGCCCATTGCTTCGGCCCATTTGACGTAATCGGGCAGGTCCGCCGAGAGGTAGACCTCCGAATAGCGCTCGTCGTAGAACATCTCCTGCCACTGGCGAACCATGCCGAGGTACGCGTTATTTAGGATCGCCACCTTGATGGGTATGCCTTCGGCTCGCGCGGTCACCAGTTCTTGGGCCGTCATCTGAAAGCAGCCGTCGCCGTCGATGCACCAGACGGTCCGGTCGGGCCGTCCGACCTTGGCGCCGATCGCGGCGGGGACGCCAAAACCCATCGTGCCCGCACCCCCGGAGTTGATCCAGGTACCCGGTTCCTCGAACTTCCAAAACTGCGATGCCCACATCTGGTGCTGGCCCACGCCCGCGGAGACAATGGTACCCGGCTCGGCCTTAGCACCAATGGCTTCGATGACGTGTTGCGGGCGCAGTGGGCCGTCGGTCGCGGGCTCGTCGTAGACGAGCGGGTACTGCTCCTGCCAGGAACGGATCTCCTTCCACCAAACGTCCAGGTTGTGCGGCGTCGCCGACGCACCGTCCCAGGCGCGAAGCACGGGGGCGACGTTGCTCTGGACGGCGACGTCGGCAAAGCGGACCTTGTTGAATTCGGCGCGATCGATGTCCACGTGTATCACCTTGGCGTGGGGCGCGAAGGCGGGGATCTTGCCCGTCACGCGGTCGTCGAAGCGCGCTCCGAGTGAGATGAGCAGGTCACACTTTTGAATCGCGGTCACCGCGCTGTACATGCCGTGCATGCCGGGCATGCCCAGGTGCTGCTCGTGTGAGTCGGGGAACGCACCGCGAGCCATCAGCGTCGTGACCACGGGCATCTTGGTGCGTTCGGCGAAGGCGAGGAGCTCCTTTGACGCGCGCGACTTGAGCGTCCCGCCGCCCACGTAGAGCACCGGTCGCTCTGACGCGTTGATCAAGGCGATCGCGCGCTCGACCGCCTGCTCATCGAGGGCCACCTCGGGTCGGTAGCCGGGCAGGTCGTACTCCTCGACCGTGCTGGGATACCACCAGTCCATCATCGACTGAGTGATGTCCTTGGGCACGTCGATCAGTACGGGCCCGGGACGACCGGTCGTGGCCAGGTGAAAGGCCGCCGCCACGGCGCGCGGGATCTCCTGGGCGGACTTGACGAGGAAGTTGTGCTTGGTGATGCCCATCGTGATACCCGTGATGTCGCATTCTTGGAAGGCGTCAGTGCCGATGGCGGCGGAGGCGACCTGTCCGGTCACCACCACGAGGGGCGTCGAGTCCATGTGGGCGTTGCCGATTGGGGTGACGATGTTGGTCGCCCCGGGTCCACTCGTGACCATCGCGACCCCCGGGCGACCGGTCGCGAGGGCGTAGCCCTCGGCCATGTGGCCAGCTCCTTGTTCGTGACGTACCAGGATGTGGCGGATGGTCGAATCGATCAGTGGGTCATAAACGGGCAAGATCGCCCCACCCGGCAAACCGAAGATGGTTTCCACGCCCTGTTGTTCGAGGCTCTTGATGAGGGCCTGCGCTCCTGAAAGTTGCACGATGATCCTTTTGTTGAGGAATGAAAAAAGGCCTCCCCTAGTTGGGAGGCCTCCGGTGTACGTCTGTGCGTGACTACCGGCGCCAGGCGCCTACTACCACGGAAAGAGGAATGTTCTGGGTCGTCACGCATCCATCTAAGCACAAGGAAGAGCTCGTGGGCAAGCCCTCGCACGATGACCCGGTCTCTGTGCCCCAAACCAGACTCGCGACTCTTGCTACACGCTTCGCACGCCCGTACGAAGGGTTTTTTCCCGTCGAGGTCTGAGTCGCGGCTAGCGACGAGCTTGCAGTTCGCCGATCACGGCCTTACCGTTCGCCTGGCCCTTGGTGCGCTTCATCACCTGGCCAATGAAGAACTGGGCGAGCTTCTCGTCGCCCTCGCGGTAGCGCGACCATTCGTCGGGGTACTCACCAATCAACGCGCCCACGGTCTCGCCGAGTGAGTCCGACGAAAGCTGCTCGAAACCCAGCGACGTGGCGATAGAAGCGGGGTCTCCCCCGTTGGCCAATAGTTCGCCCAGTACCGTCTTCGCCTGAGTCGCCGAGAGCGCCCCAGAACCTTCCAAGAGCACCGTCGAAGCGAAGGCGCCCGGTGCCAGGTTCTCGAGACCCTCGATGCCCGCGGCCAGTTCGTTGGCCGCGCGCGCGAGGGCGAGTGAGGCGTCGGCGCCGGCGTCGACGGCGGCGTGCACGAACTCCTCGAGCGCCAGGTCGATCACGACCTCGACGGCGTCGAGCTGGGCCTCGGTCGGTTCGTTGAGTCGAGCGGCGAGCACGGCCCGGCGCTCGGCGGGCATTGGCCCGAGTCCCTCGCGCACTCGTTGCTGCCACTCGTCGCTCGGCACGAGGTCGACCAGGTCGGGTTCGCGGAAGTACCGGTAGTCCTCGGCCTCTTCCTTGGTGCGCATCGTTGAGGTCGCGCCGAGAACCTCGTCCCAGTGGCGCGTCTCTTGGCGAACGGTCCCGCCCTCTTCGATCAACTCAATCTGTCGCAGGGCTTCGAAGTCAATGGCGCGCTGGAGACTGCGCAGCGAATTCAGGTTCTTAATCTCACAACGGGTCCCGAAGGCGGCGCCGGGTTTGCGCACCGAGACGTTGGCGTCGATGCGCATCGAACCCTCCTCCATGCGTCCGTCCGACGCGCCGGTCGCGATCAGGATGCCGCGCAGTTCCGACGCGTACGCGCGGGCCTGGGCCGAGGAGCGGATGTCCGGACCGGAGACGATCTCCACGAGTGGCACCCCCGAGCGGTTGTAATCCACGAGCGAGCGGTCCGCCCCGTGAATGCGTCCGGTACCCCCGAGGTGGGTGGATTTGCCGGTGTCCTCTTCCATGTGCGCGCGTTCAATGCTCACGCGACTCGCGTCGGGCAGGTCCAAGTAGCCGCCCTTGTTGATGGGCAGGTCGTACTGGCTGATCTGGAAGTCCTTGGGCATGTCGGGATAGAAGTAGTTCTTGCGGTGGAACGTCGAGGGCGCGATCGTACAGTGCAGCGCGATGCCGATCGCCATCGCCAACGCGACGGCGCGTTCGTTGAGCACCGGCAACGACCCTGGCAGTCCCAGGCAGACCGGACACACGTTGGTGTTTGGCTCAGAGCCGAAGTGGTTCGCGCAACCACAGAACATCTTGGTCGCGGTCTTCAGTTCAGTGTGGACTTCGAGACCGACCACCATCTCCCAGTCACCGGGTAGCGCCGTCATCGTCCCTGCGCGATCTCGAGCACGCGCGCGGCGGCGAACAATTGGGCCTCGCTGCGACCCGGACCGAGCAGCTGTACGCCCACGGGCAGGCCGTGTTCACCCGAGCCAAAGGGCACCGACATCGCCGCCTCGCCCGCCAGGTTGGTGGGGATCGTGAAGATGTCCGACAAGTACATCGCCATGGGATCACTCGTCTTAGAGCCCAGTTCGAAGGCGACCGACGGCGTGGTCGCGCCCAGCAGCAGGTCCACCTGGCGATAGGCGTTGGCGAAGGCCTCGATCATCATCGTGCGCACCTTTAGGGCCTGGCCGTAGTAGGCGTCGTAGTAGCCCGCCGAGAGTGCGTAGGTACCGAGCATGATGCGTCGCTTCACCTCGTCACCGAAACCCGCGGTGCGCGTCGCCTCGTTCATCGCGGTGACGTCCTCTGCGTCCACGCGCAGCCCGTAGCGCACGCCGTCGTAGCGCGCGAGGTTACTCGACGCCTCCGCGGGCGCGAGTATGTAGTACGCGCTCAGTCCCAGGCGGAACTCGGGGATCGACAACTCGACAATGGTGGCGCCCGCGTCGGCGAGGGCCTTCGCCGCGGCGTTGACGGCGTTCACGACGTCCTCGTCGGCTCCGTCCACGAGATCGCGAACCAACCCGATGCGCTTGCCCGCGACGCCATCTTCCACGTGGGCCACGAGCGACGGTGACGGTTCGGGCAGCGACGTCGAATCCTTCTCGTCGTGTCCCGCGACGACCTCGAGGAGCATCGCCGCGTCGGTGACGTTCTTCGCGAACGGACCGACCTGATCGAGCGAACTGGCAAAGGCAATGAGCCCGTAGCGCGATACCAACCCGTAGGTGGGCTTCACGCCGATCAGTCCGCAGAGGGCGGCGGGCTGGCGGATTGAGCCGCCCGTGTCACTGCCGAGCGAGATCGGCGTCATGTCCGCCGCGACTGCGGCGGCGGATCCGCCCGAGGAGCCGCCGGGCACGCGCGTGGGATCGAGCGGGTTGCGCGTTGGTCCGAAGGCCGAGTTCTCGGTCGAAGATCCCATCGCGAACTCGTCCAGGTTGGTCTTACCCACCGGCACCGCGCCCGCGGCGAGGAGTCGCTCGATCACCGTCGCGTTATAGGGCGGGCGCCAACCCTCGAGGATGCGCGACGAACAGGTCGTCGGAATTCCTCTCGTACAGAGATTGTCCTTGATCGCGATCGGTACGCCCGCGAGGGGACCCGCGGGTTCGCCCCGGGCGATTCTCTCGTCCACCGATTGGGCCTGACGACGCGCACCCTCCTCGTCGACGTACAAGAAGACGTTGAGTTCCTCGTTACGTGCCCTCACCGCCGCGAGGGCGGACTCGAGTTCACTGCTCGCGGTCGTCGCACCGCTTTGCACGTCGTGTGCGATCTGCTGGACGCTCTTCACGGCGCCTCTCCCATGATCCGAGGGACCGCGAAACGGCCGTCCTGGGCGTCGGGGGCCATGGCGAGCACCTCGTCGCGCTCGAGACTCGCGCGAACGACGTCCTCGCGTACCACGTTGACGAGTCCGAAGGGGTGCGATGTCGCCACCACGTTCTCCAGGTCGAGAGAACTCATGTCGTTGGCGTGCTCGAGGACCTGACCGAGTTGTTCGGTGAACCGGTCCAGTTCAGCGTCACTCAGCGTGAGTCGCGCCAATTTTGCGACGTGCGCGACGTCCTCACGGCGCAACGCGGCGCTCATGACTGCAAGACGGTGTCAAGGAACACCAGGGTGCTCGACTCGACGATCTCCTGATCGTTGTCGAGTGTCGCCACGTGATACGAATTCTCGAGCCAGATTCGCTGCACGCTACCCGAGGAGTTCGCGACGACCTCATCACCGTTGTCCGAAGTGACGACGTGATCCTCGCGGCTCGACAATAAGAGACTCGGCGCCGAGATCTTGCCGAGGTCCCGGTGCACCTCGACTAACCCCTCGAAGAGGCTCAGGACGCAACCAAGCGGCGTGGCCGCGTAGGAGGCCTCCGCCGCTCCCTCCTTCTTGATGTCCGAGCCAATGGACTCAATGGATGAAAGGCCCGAATCGATCAGCTCTTTCAGGCCGTCGACCAGCTCGTCGCCGGGCTTCATCACGACTGGATTGATGAACACGAGGGCGGCGGGATCGCGACGTTCGCCGATGTAGGCGGTCAGCCCCCCACCCATCGAGAGTCCCACGACGGCGACTTTGCTCGAACGCAGCGCGAGCTCGTCGTAGGCCGCCAACGCGGCGCTCGACCAGTCCGCCCAGGAGGTGGTCATCATGTCCTCGACCGAGGTGCCGTGCCCGGGCAAGCGAGGTAGTTCGACGCTGAATCCCCCGCGCGCGAGGCGTTCGGCGAGCGAGCGCATCGAGGTCGGATTTCCGGTAAAACCGTGCAGCACCAGGACCCCGAGCGGGCCGTTCTTCGTCGAATAGGGCTCGCAGCCCGGAAGAATTGGAGTCGTCATAGGGTTCAAGCCTACCGGTCGTCAGCTACCCGCCGTCGCGGGCGCTCGCGCGGAATCGAACGAACGAAGGTCGCTGCCACCAGACCCGCCGCCGCCACGCACGCACCGATCAGAAACGGCAGTTGGAACGTCGCGAGCAACGCGGGCCCGGGTCTAGCGTCCAACAGCCCACGCCGACGCACGAGCGCCTGTTGGACGGTCTCGAGCACCTGGATACCCGCCACCTCGCCCACCTGCATGGCGAGCAACTGCGCCGCGGACATCACGCCGAACTCGCTGGTCTTCACCTCGTTCGCCATCACCGAACTCGACGAGGGCATCGCGGTGCCCATGCCGAGTCCCGACAACGCCAGGGCGACGGCGACGAACCACGCGCCGCTGCTCGGATGCAGCAGTGAGAACATCGCGAGCGAACCAGTGAGGAACGTCGCGCCCGCGACGGCGCTGACGCGCTCACCAATGCGCACCGCGACGTAACCAGCGATAGGTGCGCACAGAGCGAACGTGAGGGGTCGAGCGATAGCGAGCGCACCGACGCGAGGAATGGAGTAGCCGTAGCCCTTCTCCATGAGCAGCGGAAACAAGAAGAACGCTCCGAAGTACGCGAAGTTCGCCGTCGCTCGAAGCACCATGGGCATCACGAAGTTACGCCGTCGAAAATAATGGGCCGGGATGAGCGGATTCTTCGCGTGGCGGATCCGGTGCACGAAGGCAGCGGTGAGAAGTATGGACGCGGCGAACAACCCGACGGTCGCGAAACTCGACCAGCCAATCGAGGGCCCCAGCGAAAGCCCCAACATCAGGGCGGTCACGGCGAGCGAGAGCGACCAACTACCAATCCAGTCCATCTTCTTGAATTCGGCGCGCGCCTCGGCCTTCTTCGCCGACTCCTCGTGATCGAGGCCCCGCCGACGCGGCAGGAGGATCATGACCACGACGAAGGCGAGCACGATCAGCACGAGTTGAAACCAGAACAGTGCCCGCCACCCGTAGGCGGCGATGATCGGTGAACCGAGCGAGACCCCGATCACCGGCCCACCCGCGCCGATCAATGACCACCAACCCATGGCCTTGACGCGGTCCTGGGGGCTGAAGACCATGTTGATCAGTGCCCCCGACGCCGTGCCGGTCGCGGCGCCCTGGACGCCATCGAGGGTGCGCGCGAACAGCAGCATGTCGACGTTGTGCGACAGGGCGGTGAGAATCGCCGAGACCATCGCCCCGGCCAGACCAAAGAGGTAGAGCCGCCGATGACCGAAGATGTCCCCGGTCTTGCCCAAGATCGGCGCCGCGAGCCCGTAGGCGAGCAAGGGTCCGACCATGGTCCAGGTGAGCACGGTGACACTCGTGTGGAACTGCGTGGCTACCGTGGGCAGCGCGACGATGAACACCGTGAAAGTGAAGTTCAGCGCAAAGAGTCCCGCGAGCAAAGAGCACAGGACCCACCACTCATAACGCGACGATCCTTCGGCGCGCGCCTGGACGCGCCGGCGCAACAACAACATCCAGTTGAGGTCGCTGCCCGCCTCACTGCCCAACGTCCCAAAGGCCGCACTCGCCGGATCGGTCCGCGCGTTCAGTAGACCGTCGGGATCTTCACGGTCGAGGTGCGCCGGCGGGCGCCAGTCGCTCACTTAAGCAGCGTAGGCAATTGTTGAGCGAGTTCGGCCACTTCCCAGCGGTCGTTCTTCTCAAGGGTCTCGGTCATCGTCCAATTCTGGAACTTGCGCACGGTGCCACCTTGAACGAAGAACACCTGACCACTCGCCTCGCAGTCTCGCATCGCGAGGGTCGCCACCAACGGCGAGATGTTGGCGGGATCCCACACGTCAAAGACGGCGGCGTCGGCGGGCTTTACGACGTAGTCCGAGAGACCTGGGGTCGATTCGGTCATGCGGGTGCGCGCCGCGGGAGCGATGGCGTTCGCTCGCACGCCGTAGCGCGCGAGCTCTTCGGCAATGATCACCGTGAAGGCGGCGATACCGGCCTTCGCCGCGCCGTAGTTGGACTGACCCACGTTGCCGAGCAGTCCCGACGTGGAAGACGTGTTGATGATCGAGGCCTTCACGGTATGACCCGCCTTGGCCTGTTCACGCCAGTAGGCGGCGGCGTGACGAGTAGGCACGAAGTGGCCTTTCAGGTGCACGTTGATCACCGAGTCCCAGTCCTGTTCGCTCAGGTTCACGAGCACGCGATCGCGCAAGATCCCGGCGTTGTTCACGAGCACGTGCAGGTCACCGAACGTGTCCAGAGCGGTCTTGATCAAACTCTCACCACCTTCCCAGGTTGCGACGTTGTCGTGGTTGGCGACCGCCTCACCACCCATGGCCTTGATCTCGGCGACGACCTCCTCGGCGGGCGACGCGGTTTGCGACGAGCCGTCCAGAGCTCCTCCGAGGTCGTTCACCACGACCCTGGCGCCTTCGGCGGCGAAGAGCAGCGCGTGCTCTCGACCGATTCCTCGTCCTGCGCCGGTGATGATCGTGACGCGACCCTCAAGTGCACCCATCGTGAATCCCCCTCAATAGTGATGTGACCCGATTGTAATGATGAATTACAGGTTTACTTAAACTCGCCACGTCGCCAGAAGTAGGGGGGCCGAGCGTGCGCGTGATAGTGATCGGGGATGTTGCGCATGTGGTCGTCGACCTTCCACTGGTCCACACCGAACTCCTGGTCCGCCACTACTCCCAAACTCTCGAGGAGCCGCGACCTGATCTCGGGCGACGGCGAAGAACCGTGCTCTCGCCACACCACCATGGGCACGACGCATATCTCACAGTCGGCGATCCAACAGACCTCATCTTCGAAGTAGCGCTTGGTGATCAGCGCCGCCTCGCAGAGGTCACAGCTCATTCCTGGACGTTCAGGATCACCGTCGCGTGCCATTTGACCATCGTGCCCGCCGCCGGTTCCTCGGACACCACGGACTTCCACGCCGGTGAGTCGGCCCCGGGGCCCTTGGTCTCGTAGTAGAGCTCGGCCTTTTTCATCGCGGCGATCACTTGGGCCTGATCAAAGCCCACCACGTTGGGCATCGCGCGTAGTCCTTCGCCCGCCAGCGTCGTGGTCGTAGTCGACGTGGTGGTCGTCGAAGTCGTGGTTCCCGTGCTCGGCAACGTCGTGGTCGTGGTACCGGTGCTCGGACCCTTGCTCAGCGCGAGCACGACCGTGGCGCCCCTCGGCACAGAGACCGGGTTACGCGACGTGCGATAGAGCACCGCGGCGACTTCACCCACGGGTACCGTGGCGCTCGACTCCGTTTCAGAGGTCGGGCACTGGGCCTTGATCCTGGCGAGCGCGAGCTTGGCGGTGTCAAAGGCACAACTACGCCCGAGCAGTCCGGTCGGCAACTTCACGAGCGTCGGACCGCTCGAGATCGTCACCGTTATGACGAGTCCAGACTTGGCCTTCGCGCCGGCGGCGGGCACCTGGTCCAAGATCTCGTTGACGGGAACGCTCTGGGACACCTGGTGCTGATTGACCGTGAGCGTGAAGCCGTCACCCTTGAGCAATTGGGACGCCTGGGTCGCCGTGAGGTTGGTGAGGTTGGGCACCACGTGATCCTGGCTCAACAGGCCCAGCTTCCACACCGCACCCGCGCCCACGGCGAGGATCACGATCAGGGCGGCGGCGACCAGGTAGCCGAGTCGGCGGGGACGATTCGTGCGACCCGGGGGTAGCGGCTCGTAACCGTAGGGCGCACTGCGTCGTGGCGGCGTCCCGCTCGGCGGTGCCCCACCGTCTGGTTCGTCAAAGCGCGGCGCGCGCACGCGCACCGGCGGCGTCATTGGCAGCGACGCGGTGCCGGCGACCTGGTCGGGTGAGGGTGGGCGAAAGCCGATTGACGTACGAGGCTCGGTCGGGGTGAACTGCGCCAGGATCGGCACCTCACCGTGCAGGTTGTGAAGGGTGAGCGGGGCGGAGTCGTTCACCGCCGCGCCGAGTCGATTGGAGAACTGCTCGGCGTTCAGTCGCAGTCGCGGATCAGAGACGGCCGCTTGGGCGAGCAGCATGTCGAGCGTGCCCAATTCGACGCGCACCGGCAGTGGCGAGTTGATGCGAGCGCGCAGCACCGCGTCGACGCTCAGACCGTCGAAGGCCGAGACGCCCGTGGCGGCTTCGAAGAGGATCAGGGCGAGCGAGTAGACGTCTGATTCGGGACCGGCGGGCTCTGCGAGGGCCTGTTCGGGGCTCAAGTAGCGCACGTCCTCGAGTGACAGACGATCGCGGTAGGCGTCGCCGAGGCCGGCGAGAGCGATGTCGCTCACGCGCACCCGACCCTCGTCGTCGAAGAGCAGCTTGTCGGGTGAAAGGTCGGCGTGCACGAAGCCGTTGGCGTGCACGTAGCTGAGTGCGCTCGCCACGTCGCGGCCCAGACGCGCCACGTCGTCCACGCTGAGGACTCGACCGGAAGAAAGGATGTCCTCGAGTGAACCGCCCTCGAGGTACTCGGTGATCATGAAGATGGCACCCGACTCCTGGCCGCCGTCAAAGACTCGCGCGAGATGCGGGTGGCTCAGGGTGGCGGCCCGCACGATCCGATCGCGAAACGCGCGGCGCACCCCTTCGTGCGCGGCGAGCGACGGCAAGAGGACCTTGACCGTGACCGTGCGGTGCAGCGAGAGGTCTTCGGCGAGGTAGACCTCCGCAGTGTCGCCCACACCCAGTTGTTCGAGGATGCGATAGCGACCCGCGAGGTCGTGGCCGTTGACAAAAGTAGGAAACACCATGCACCAACAACCCTAGTAAGGAAGACCTAGGTGATGGTGGTGGTCCAGGTACCAGTTCGCAATAACTCTTCAAATCCCGCCGCCGCGATCATCGTGACGCCGAGTTCGGTCGCTTTGGTGACCTTGGACGCCCCGGGCGAGTCGCCCACGACCACGCAGTAGGTCTTCTTCGAGACCGATCCCGGCGACGTGCCGCCGCGGGCCTTGATCGCCTCTTCGGCCTCGTCTCGTGAGTAGCCCTCAACCGCGCCGGTCACCACCACCGCGCGACCCGCGAGCGTCTGACCGAGACGGGTCGCGTTCACGGGTTCGACCAGGCTGAGTCCGAACGCCGTCAAACGCTCCATGCGTTCGCTGTTCTCGGGTTCGCGCCAGTACTCGTACACTGACGCGGCGATGACCGGTCCCACCCCGTCGATCTCCTCGAGCATCTCGAGGGGTGCCTGGGCGAGCGCCGGGTAACTCTTGAAGTTGGCGGCGAGTTCGCGCGCGGCGACGGGGCCGACGTGACGTATCCCCAGGCCCACCAACACTCGGCTGAGCGGCGCGGACTTGGCGCCCTCGATCGCGGCGACGAGTGAAGTGCCCGACAACTCGCCCAAACCTTCGAGTGACGAGAGATCGCTCACCCGCAGCGCGAAGAGGTCGGCGACGTCACCGATCAGTCGCGCCTCGAGCAACTGGGCGACGCGGCTCTCCCCGAGTCCTTCGATGTCGAGCGCGGCGCGCGAGGCGAAGTGCACGATCTGTTGGAGGAGTTGGGCGGGACAGGCCGGGTTCACGCAGTACGTGTCGCTCTGATCTCCCCCGCGCGCTAGAGGCGCACCACACTCGGGACAGTTCGCGGGGAACCTCCAGGCGGACTTTCGGCGCCGGCCGGGTTCGGCGACGGCACCGACGACTTCAGGTATGACGTCGCCGGCCTTTCGCACGATCACCAGGTCGCCCGGGCGCACGTCCTTTTGGGCGACCTGGTCCTCGTTGTGCAAGGTCGCCATCGAGACGCGCGATCCCGCGATCACGACGGGTTCGAGCACCGCGTACGGCGTCGCGCGACCCGTTCGTCCGATCGAGACCTCGATGGCGAGTAGTCGAGTCGAGCGCTCCTCGGGCGGCAGCTTGCGCGCGATCGCCCAACGCGGCGCGCGGCTCGTAAAGCCGAGCGCCGTACGCTGGGCGAGGTCGTTCACCTTGATCACCACGCCGTCGATCTCGTAGGTCAGGTCGTGACGATGCTCCTCGAACCAGTTGCTGCGCTCGACCATGGCCGTCACGCCCGTAACGACGACCATCTCTTTGGCGATGAGAAAACCCCAACGGGCTAACTGCGAGATCGTCTCGACGTAAGAATCGAAGGTGAGCGAGCCCTCGAGATCGACGAGTTGATAGCCCAGGAACGAGAGCGGGCGCGACCGCGAGACGGCGGGGTCCTTCTGTCGAAGACTGCCCGCGGCGGCATTGCGCGGATTGGCGAACTCCTTGGCGCCAGCGTCGCGCTGTCGTTGGTTGAGAGCGAGAAAGTCCGACTTGGCGATGAAGACCTCGCCGCGCACCTCGACCCGACCACGGTGCGCTTCGCCGAGCTGTTCTGGAAGGTTCGTAATCGTGCGCACGTTGTCGGTAACGTCCTCGCCCACTCGACCGTCACCCCGAGTGGCGCCTTGGACCAGTACACCGTCCACGTAGGTGATCGAAAGAGCGAGGCCATCGATCTTTGGCTCCACCGCGAACGCGAGCGCCGAAGCGTCCGCGCCCAGGCCCCTCGCGGCCCGTTCGGCCCAGGCGGTCAACTCGTCGACGTCAAAGACGTTGTCCAGACTGAGCATCGGTTCGGCGTGGCTGACCTCGCTGAACACCGTCGTTGAACTCGCGCCGACCTGGTGGGTCACCGACGCGTCGCTCGCTAATTCGGGGTAGTCGCCTTCGAGCCCGCGCAGCTCAACGAGCAGTGCGTCGTAGTCCGCGTCGGGGATGGTGGGCGCGTCGTGGGTGTAGTAGGCCTCATTGTGTCGCGCGATCTCCTCGCGCAAGAACTCGACGCGCTCTCGCGCGACGCTCACGGTCGAGCGACGATCGCCGCTCCCACGACGATCGTTGGTTCGTCGACGCGATACATCACCACCGTCTGGCCCGGCGCCACCGGTCGAGCGGGCTCGCTCATCAACAGCGCACACTCGCCCTCGCGCGAGAACCGCGCGCGCGAAACGCGTCCGTGCGCGCTCCACTGCACGAGGACCTCCTCGCCGTTCGCCACGGCGCCGTGGGTGAAACTGAGTGACGACTCGACTAGGTCGATGCGCATGATGAGCACGTCCTCGAGCCGTCCCACTTCGACGCGACCCTCAATGACGTCGACGCTGGCCACGTAGCGCTTCTCGCCGTCGCGGCCAGGCAGGATTCCGCGGCGCTGGCCAACGGTCATCAGTTCGGCGGCGTCGGTCTCGCCGATCACTTCACCGGTCGCGCGATCGACGATCTTGGCCGGCGTGAGCGGCACTCGCTGGCGCAAGAACACCTCGCGACCCTTGGACGCCTCAATGAAACAGACGTCCTGACTATCGGGCTTGTCCCACGTGCGCAGGCCCATCCGCTCCGCGTGGATCCGTACCTCGCTCTTGTCCATCGCCCCGATGGGCAAGAGCAGTGAGGCGAGCTGCTCCTCGCGCAGATAGCCCAAGACGTAGCTCTGGTCCTTCTGGTCGTCAGCCCCACGCACGAGCTCGTGCACGGCGCCGCGTTCGAGGACTTGGGCGTGGTGCCCGGTCGCCACCGCGTCAAAGCCCAATCGCCGGGCGCGATCGAAGAGCACGTCGAACTTGATGTGCCGATTGCATTCGATGCACGGATTGGGCGACGTACCTTGGACGTGGCCTTGCACGAACGGCTCGACCACGTGGCGATTGAACTCCTCGGTGTAATTAAAGACGTGATGGTCGATACCAAGAATCTGGGCGACGCGTCGCGCGTCGTCCACGTCAGCGACTGAACAGCAACCGGAATCCGAGACCCCGCCCCAGAGCTTGAGCGTCGCGCCCACGACCTCGTGACCTTGTTCGAGCAAGAGACCCGCCGCGACCGACGAGTCCACTCCTCCACTCATGGCGACTAGGACCTTCACGTGACCATTCTGCCAGTTGTCTCGGACTTCTAGGCCCCGCCTCGCAATCGGTAGACCACCGAAGAGAGCACGGCGATGAGCTGGTCGACGTCTTGCTCGCTGGTCTCGGGACCCATGGAGAGACGCAGGGAGCCCCGGGCTCGCTCGGGCGAGACTCCCATCGCCGCGAGCACGTGGCTCGTCACGGCCGCGCCGCTCGAACAGCTCGAAGCCGCCGAGGCGCATACGCCTCCTTGATCGAGCAGGAAAAGAAGCTCGTCACTCGCCAGGCCCTCGAAGGTCACGTGGACCGTCCCGGGAACCTTGCGCGCACTCGGCGCGGTCACCTGACAGCCCGGCAGAAAACTCAAGGCCGCGCTCAGCTTGTGCTGGAAGTCGAGGACCCGATCATTCAGGTCAACGAGTTCCTTCTGGGTCAGGCGAACTGCTGCGGCGAGACCCACGCACGCCGCGACGTCCACCGTGCCCCCGCGGTGTCCGCGCTCCTGGCCGCCCCCCGGCACCACCGCCGCGAGGGGCACCTCGTTTCGCATGATCAACGCGCCCGAGTTCACCGGTCCGCCGATCTTGTGCGCGCAGATCGACACCATGTCAAACGTTGCGGTCACGCTCGGCAGATACAGCCACGGCGCGGCGGCGACCGCGTCGCTGTGGGTAACGACGCCACCGGGAACCGAGCCGTTCGCGATCGAACTCACGCCGTCGAGGGGCTGGCAGACGCCGGTTTCGTTATTGGCCGCCATCACGCTCACGATGGCGACGTCACGATCGAGTGTGTGTCGCAACGACTCCAGATCGACCACACCATCGGCGTCGACATCGATGAAGCGAACTTCCACGTCCTCGAAGTGATCCGCCATGAACTGCGCGGCGTCGAGCACCGCGTCGTGCTCGACGCGCGAAGTGACGATGACGCTCTTGTCGTGGGTGCTTCGATGCGCGAGCGTCGCGCCCACGATGGCGAGGTGACACGACTCGGTGCCACCGCCGGTGAAGATGACCCCGCCGGGCTTGGCTCCCACGAAGGCGCCCACTTCGTCGCGAGCCTCCTCGACGGCTCGGCGGGCTTCGCGAGCGGCGCGGTGACTGCCCGAAGGATTGCCCACCACGCCGTGCTGCCAGCGCTCCATGGCGTCAGCCACCTCGTCACGTCGAGGCGCCGAGGCGGCGTGGTCGAAATAGAGCTGTTCGGTCATGCCACGTAATAGGTCTTCGCGTTGGTGAACTCTCGCAGACCGCTCACCGACAACTCGCGCCCGAAGCCCGAGCCCTTCGTCCCGCCAAATGGCAATTCGGGCATCGAGGCGACAATCGCGTTGGCAAAGACCATCCCCACGTCAAGACCCTCGATCACGGTGTCGATCTCTCCCTGGTCAACCGCCCAGATCGAACCGGAGAGTCCCCAGGGCGTGGCATTGGCGAGTTCGATCGCGTGCTCGAGTTCGCGAGCCACCTGGACGACCGCGACGGGTCCGAACAGTTCTTCGCTACCCGCTCGAGAACGCGCGGGTACGTCGGTGAGGACCGTCGCGGGATAGAAGAAACCGGACCCTTCGAGCGAGGAGCCGCCAGTGCGAACGAGGGCGCCCATTTCGACCGAAGCGGAAACTTGGGCCGCCAGCAGGTCACGTTGCGCCTTGCTCACGAGAGGCCCGAGGTCGGTCGCGGGGTCCATTGGATCACCCGTGTTGACCTGGGACATCTCCTCGACGAATCTTTCGACGAATTCCTCGCTGCGATCAGCGACGACGATGAAACGTTTCGCTGCGATACAGGCCTGTCCGTTGTTCTGGATTCGAGCGGTCACCGCGTGAGCGATCGTGCGGTCCATGTCCGCGGACGACGCGACGATGAAGGCGTCGGACCCTCCGAGCTCGAGGACGCACTTCTTCAGGTGTCGCCCAGCGAGTTCGGCGACCGCCCGGCCAGCTTGCTCCGAGCCCGTGAGCGTCACGCCCACCACGCGCGAGTCGGCGATGATCGAGGGCACCTGGTCGACCTCGACGAAGAGATTGGTGTAGACGCCCTCCGCGAAGCCGGCCCGCGCGAAGAGGTCCTCGAGGTAGAGCGCGCAGCCAGGAACGTTGGGCGCGTGCTTGACCAGCGCGACGTTGCCGGCCATGAGACTCGGCACGGCGAAACGCACGACTTGCCAAAGCGGGAAGTTCCAGGGCATTATCGCGAAGATCGGTCCGGTGGAATCGAATCGAACGCCACTGTGCGCAGCCCCCGAGGCGATGATCTCGTTCTCGAGCATGGCGGGCGCGTGCTCGGCGTAGTAGCGCATCGTAAGCGCACACTTGGCGGCTTCGCCCTTGGCCGCGGCGAAGGTCTTACCCATCTCCCTGGTCATCAGCTCGGCGATGACCGGGATCTCGCCCTCGAGCAGTTCGCCCGCGCGGTTCATCCATTCGGCGCGTTGCTTGACGTCGACTTGACGCCAGGCCTGATACGCGCTGGCGCTGCGAGCTAGGGCGTCCTCGATTCCATTCGAATCCAGCGCCTCGTACTGAGAGACGAATTGTTCGGTGTAGGGGTTGATCGAGATGAACGGCATGGCTCTATTCTGCCAGCAATTGCGCCGCGCTCGAGGGGGCCGCGCCGATCTCGCGCCAGTAGCGAGGGTGCGCGAGCGTCATCACGATCAGCACGACACCCAACAAGAGCGCGGCCACCAAGGTCACGGGACGCACCCCCCACGTCTTGGCGAAGGCCGACTGGATGACGGCACCGACCGGGAAGAAGATTGAGAGCGACAAGGTATAGAGCGCCAGGATTCGCGTGCGCTCGTTTCGCGGCGCGTGCAACTGGACCGACGTGTTGAGCCCAGTCAGCGAACCCACGTAGGTACCACCCAACAAACCCAGGGCGAGGGCGCTGAGCACGAGGTTCGGGGCGAGACCGTAGAGCACGAGGGCAATGACCATGGTCCCCAGCGACGCGCGCAGCACGAACAACCGCGACGTCCGCTGGGCGAGCCCGGGCAACGTCAAGGCGCCCACCACCGCACCCACGCCCTGGGCGGTCACCAGCCACGCGGTGCCGACCTTGCCGGCGTGCAAGGTGAGTATCGACATCGCTGGCACCAGCGTGATGAAGGGACTCGCGATCAACGCGACCGCCGCCACGCCAAAGATCGGGTTACGACATCCGCGTACCGACCACGCGACGCGCGCGCCTTCGATGGTCTCGTGGACCGGGCGAACCTTAGTGAGGACCTTGGGTCGAGAGGGGCTCTTGACGAAGGCGAACATCACCACGACCACCACGAACGACGCCGCGTTCAGCGCGAAGCACACGCCGATCGATCCGAATGCCAACGCCACTCCGGCGCACAGTGGCCCGATGACGCGCCCGAGATTGAACTGGGCTGAAGAGAGCGACACCGCCGCGAGGACCTCGTCCTTGCCGACCAGGTCGGGCAACAGTGACTGCCACGCGGCCCACGACGCCGAGCCGCACAGCCCCTCGACCGCGGCGATGTAACAGCAGAGTTGAGGCGAGAGGTGATTGGTGTACTTCGCCACCGCGAGCGCGCAGGCGGTGAGGGCCATCACCGAATTCATGGACTGGATCCAGCGTTGACGGTTGAACCGGTCCCCCATGATCCCTCCGGTTGGCGAGCCCACGATCGCGGGCAACCACGCGGCCAAGGTGATCAGTCCGAGCCAAAGAGCGTCCTTGGTTGTCGTGGTCAGATAGATGCCCAGTGCGACGGACTGCATCCACGTGCCAGTCGAAGAGATCAGTGAGGAACCGAGCGCGAGGCTGAAACTCCGATGTCGCAACGGGGCGAGGGAGACAGAAGCCATGGAGAAACGCTAACGGTTGGTCTTCGTTGGTGCGCCCCTCAAGAATCGACTAACGCTCTCGCCTCTTCTTCGCGGGGCGAAGTGCGAACCACCATACCGAGATGATGGTGGCGAGGGCGCCCAGCACGCCGATTGTCGACTTCACGCCTTTGCCTTTGGGAGAATCTGCCATGACCCCATCGTAACGAGCAAAACGCCGGGGGCCCGAAGGCCCCCGGCGTCTCGAATGACAAGGCTGTTTAGGCGCTCTGGTGGGCCTCAACCGCGATCTCGATGGCAATCTTGTTGCCGACGATGAGGCTGCCGTTTTCCAATGTTCCTTCGAAGTTGACCCCGAAGTCACGACGGTCGATCTCGCCCGATACTTCAAAGCCCGTCACGCTGACCCCTGGGGTCATGCTCGGACCGGTGCCCAGGTACTCGAGTTCGAAGGTCACGGGCTTGGTGACGCCCCTGACGGTGAGGTCGGCGAGGAGTTCGTACTTGTCGCCGCTCTTCGCGCTGATCTTGGTCGACTTGAGGTTGAGCGTGGGGAAATGCTCCTGGTCAAGGAAATCCGCACTCTGGATGTGACTGTCGCGCATCTCGTTGGCGGTCGTGATGCTCTTAGCCTGGACCTCGGCGACGACCGAGGACGACTCGAAGGTGTCGCCAATGGTGATCGCGCCGCTGAAGTCAGTGAAGTTTCCACGGACCTTCGCCGCGACGAGGTGGCGAGCGATGAAGCTGACGGTCGAGTGGGTGGGGTCGACGCTGTAGACGCCGGGAGCGGGGAGGTTGCTCATGTTGTTCTCCTAATTGCTTTTCTAGGCACGAGGTGTGGCCTGCCTTCACCATAGTTGCATATACAACTACTTGTCAAGAAGTAATCGCAAAGCGAACTTTCTGCTAAAATCAACGCATGACCATTACCACGAGCGCCTGTCCTTCCGGTGATGAGCGGGTCGTGCTCTTCGGGCTCCTGCTCGAGACCAACGCCCGGCTCTCGCGCAGTCTCGGGGTCGAACTCGAGGCGGCCTGTGACCTGCCCCTCGCCTGGTTCGAAGTGCTGCTCCAGTTGAGGAAAGTGCCCGAGGGCCGACTGAAAATGAATCAGATCGCCGACGCGATCGTGCACTCGAGCGGCGGCACGACGCGGCTGATCGACCGCATCGAAGAGGCGGGCTACGTCACGCGCGAACACTGCCCGAGTGACCGACGCGCAATTTACGTCGCGATCTCAGCCAACGGCAACCAGAAGCTCGACGAGGCGCTCAACGTCCACCTCGACTACCTCGAGGACAACCTGGCGAAACGGCTCGACGACCAAGAGCGCCGCACGTTAACAACGCTGCTCAAGAAGCTCAACTCCTCGGCGAAACCTTCTTGATCCACGCCCGGGCGTGACGCTCGTCGTCGAGTTCGAGCGCACAGCCTTCGCCTTCGCCTTCGCCGCTGACCACCTCGGTCGCCAGGACCTCACTCGCGAGCACGTCAAAACCATCGGCCAAGTCGTCGACGCCGCTCACGTACAGGACAATTCGGTCCGCGACGTCCAAGCCCGAATTCTTACGCAGGTCCTGGACTTGACGAACGACGTCGCGTAGATAGCCCCGACGAAGCAGGGCGTCGTCCAGGGCGAGGTCCAGGGCGATCACCTCGCCACCGTCGCGCGACACCGCGAAACCGCCCTGGCTCTTGACACGTAGTTCGAGGTCGTCCATCCCGAGTTCGAAGGTTCCCGTCGACAAGGTGACGCTCACGGTCTCGCCACGCTCCAGGCACTCTGCCGCCGCGACCGAATCGATCGCGGCGAGCGCAGGTTTCAGCTCCTTCACCGCTTCACCGAGGCGCGGTCCCACCGTTCGAAAGTTGGGTACCAGTTCGAAACGCAGAACCTCAGCGAGTTCGGTGCCGTACTCGAGTACGTCGACGTTGAGTTCGTCTTCGACGATCCCCGGTGGTGGAAACGCCGAGCCGGGCTGGAGAAAAACGAGGGCTCGAGCGAGCGGTTGGCGGACCTTGACGCCAGCCTCGGCACGCGCGGCGCGACCAAGCGAAGTGAGCCGTCGCGCCACGTCCATCGACGCCTCGAGCTCAAGGTCCCGGTGTCGCGGATCGCCTAGGGGCCAGTCCGCCAGGTGCACCGACGCATCTTCGGCGACGTCAAACAATTCGGCGTAGAAACGCTCGGTGAGAAATGGGCAGAACGGCGCCAACAATAAGGTCACCTGCTGAAGCACCTCAAGCAGGGTTGCCTGGGCGGCGAGGGAGTCCGATCGTGGCGCCTTGGGGTCGGTGCGCCAGAATCGACGCCGACTTCGCCGTACGTACCAGTTCGAGAGGTCATCGACCAGCGCGCTCAACGCGTCGGTACCTCCAAGTGGTTCGTAACCGGAAAGGGCACTGGTCACAGCCTCGTTCGTGCTCTCCAGACGCGACAGTATCCAACGGTCTATGGCGGCGCGCTCGGCGACGTCGGGAATCTCAGGATCCTTCGGATCGAATCCGTTCAGTGACGCGTAGGTCGTGAAGAAGCTGAAGGTGTTCCATAGTGTCGCGAGGGTCTCGCGCAACGACGCATCGATCGCACCGAGTCCGGCGCGCGTCGAAGTCCAGGGCGAACCCTGTGAGAACATCCACCAACGAAGCGGGTCCGCTCCTCTCGTATCCAACACCTCCCACGGGTCAATGACGTTGCCGAGGGACTTGCTCATCTTCTTGCCGGTCTCGTCGACGATGTGCCCTAGACAGAGCACGTGTTCGTAGGGCTTCTCGCCAAACACGAGGGTGTTGACCGCGAGTAGTGAATAGAACCAACCGCGGGTCTGGTCGATCGCCTCGACGACCAGCTGCGCGGGAAACTGCATCGCGTCCTGACTGCCGGGTACGTGCGGGAAACCGACCTGCGCGGCGGGCATCGCACCAGAATCGAACCAGGCGTCAATGACCGGTTCGACGCGTCGCGCGGGCTGCGCGCAGGTGCGACACGAGATCACCACTTCGTCGATTCCCGGTCGGTGGGGATCGAGGTCCACCAGATCGCGACCAGCGAGCTGAGAGAGTTCCTCGAGTGAACCCACGCAGGTGTAGTGCTTCTCCTCGCACTGCCAGATAGGTAACGGTGTCCCCCAGAAGCGGTCACGCGAGAGCGCCCAGTCCACGTTGTTCGCGAGCCACTCACCAAAGCGCCCGTCCCTGATATGGGTGGGGTGCCAATCAATCGCTTGGTTCTCCGCCATCATCTCGTTCTTGTACTGGCTCGTGGCGATATACCAACTCGGCTTGCCCCAGTAGATCAAGACCGTGCCACAGCGCCAGCAGTGCGGCAGGGAGTGAACGTACTCGAACCTACGAAGCAAGATTCCCCGGCGCTCGAGTTCGTCGTTAATCGCGTGATTCGCAGATCGCACGCCTTGGCCCTCGAGCCAGGGCACGTCGCTCGTGAAACAGCCGTCCGGCCCGACCGGATTGACCGTAGGTAACGAGTAGGCCCTCGCGATCTGACGGTCGACCTCACCAAAAGCCGGAGCCTGGTGCACGAGGCCGGTGCCCTCGTCGGTGGTCACGTAGTCCGCTTCGACGACGAAACACGCGTCGAGGTCCTCGGGCAACTCAACGTCGGTGAAGGGTCGAGCGTAGTGCACGCCCGCGAGCGAGGATCCCAGAAATCTCTTGCCCGGCTTGGTGCCCTCGCCGAGGACCGACTCGACCAACGCGCACGCGATGACCAGACCATCGACCACGGTGTACTCGACCTCGGGATTGACCGCGACCGCCACGTTGGACAACAGCGTCCAGGGCGTCGTGGTCCACACCGCCAGGTGCGTCGCCCCTTCGAGACCGGGATGCTTCTCGGCGTCGACAATTCGCAAGCGCACGTAACAGCTCTCGTCGGTCTCGTCGGTGTAGACGTCCGGCTGACCGAGTTCGTGGCTCGACAACGCGGTACCACAGCGCGGGCAGTAGGGCACGACCTTGAGGTCCTCGTAGAGCAGGCCCCGATCGAAGAGCTGCTGGAGCTGCCACCACACCGACTCCACGTAGGACGGGTGGAAGGTGTAGTACGCGTGCTCCATGTCGACCCAGTAGCCGATCCGCTCGGTCAGTTTCTCGAACTCGTCGACGTAGATCAACACTGACTCACGACACAGCCGCGTGAACTCACCAATGCCGACTTTCTCAACAATGTCGCGCTTGCCCGAGATGCCCAGTTGTTTTTCCACCTGGACCTCGACGGGAAGTCCGTGCGTGTCCCAGCCCGCCCGTCGTGACACGAAACGCCCCTGCATGGTCTGATACCGACAGAAGAGGTCCTTGTAGACACGCGCCCACACGTGGTGCAGGCCGGGTTTGCCGTTGGCCGTCGGCGGTCCCTCGTAGAAAACCCAAGGTGCAGCACCCTCGCGGTGGCGTATCGATCGTGCGAAGACGTCGTTGGCGCGCCAGCGTGTGAGTTCGGCCTCCTCGAGGGCCACAAAGTCGAATTCAGCGCTGACGGGGCGAAACACGGGTCTCCTTAAATTATTCTTCCCATCGTACTGAAGATGATTGAAAGAGCAGTTCCTCTACGCTGGAGAAGTGTTAACACTGACCATCGAGGACGAACTGATCACGAGCTCGGGTGCGCTCAGCGTGTTCAAAGCAGCCGTGGATGAACTCAATCGACGCTACGGCGCCATCGACGACGACACGCAGATGAACCTCGACGAGTTGCTACCGCCCACGGGGATCTTCCTCGTCGCACGAAGTGAGGGCCATCTCTGCGGAGGGGTCGGTCTTCGCCAGATTGGCGATCCCCAGCTCAAGTTCGCCGAGGTCAAGCGTCTCTGGGTTCGCCCCGACCTTCGCCGCGCGGGCGTGGCGGCGCGACTGATGGACGAGGTCGAGCAGCGCGCTCGGGTCATGGGTTACGCGCAGTTGTACCTCGAGACCGGACCGGCCCAACCCGAAGCCATCGCCTTTTACCCCAAGCACGACTGGATCCGCGTCGAACTCTTCCCTGAGGGGGCCTACACCCACGAGGCGGCGTACCGCTTCACCAAGATTCTCTAGGCGAACTGCTCGTCGAGCCACCCCGAGCGCAACTCCTCGAGAGAGCTGAGCACGAGGTCCGCGAGGGCGAACTCCACAAGCGCGCGATCATGGTCCGTCGGCACCGCGACCACCTTCATTCGGGCCGCCTTCGCGGCGAGCACGCCGGCCGCCGAATCCTCAAAGACGAGGCAGTCCCTCGGATCGACGTGCAAGGAGCCAGCCGCACTCAAGAACACGCCCGGGTGGGGTTTGCCGAAGGGCTCGGACTCGGCCGACTGGATGACGTCGAAACGTCCGCGAAGCTCAAAATGGTCGAGGCACCGGTCGATCAGTTTGAGCGGCGTCGAGCTCGCGAGCCCCAGTGGGCCGTGATCACTGGTGAGGTCGAGGGCTCGCACGGCGCCCGGCAAGAGCTCGCCCTCACTTTCGACGAGTTGGCCCACGCGCTCGAGGAGCTCGTCGACGACTACCTCGGGTCTCGGCGACGCCCAAGGGAACCTCGAGTACCAATACTGCACCACCTCGGCGACAAACATGCCTTTGGTCGAGCGGTCCTCGTCGTTGGTGATCGGCACGTCGAGACGACCGAAGATCTCCACTTCGGCCTTATGCCAAAGGACTTCTGAATCGATGAGCAGGCCATCCATATCAAAGAGTGTCGCGCGAACGGTCACCCCGCAACTCTTGCACAACAGCGAAGTACGGTAAGCCAATGGCGACGGTACGCACTCTGCACCGAAGTGACGCTCACGCCGTGGTCGAAAGGATCGTGCGTCGCCTCGACGACGACGCCCTAGTCCAGCCCCTCGTCAACGCTCGCCTGGACCAAGACGCGCTCTACGAAACGATTCTTCGCGCTACGAACGCGACCTGGGTCGCAACGGACGAAAGTGGAATCGTCGGTCACCTCTACGCGGCGGTATTAGGCGACGTCACCCAAGCTCTCGCGGCTTGGACCGGGCCCGACGGCGCATCCTTCGACGACGACGAGGTACTCGCCGAGCTAGTTGAGATCGCAGGTGCCAGTTGGCGCCACGCGGGTGCAATCAGCCATTACGTGTGGACCCTCGACGACGACGAACGGATCGGACCCTGGCGGCGACTCGGTTACACGCCTCTCAGCGTGCGCGGCGTCATGCGCCTTGTTGAGCATGACCAGCACACCCTGGCGCCAGGACTGGTGCTTCGCGCGGCGGTGCCCTCGGACATCGAGCGAATTCTCGAACTCGATCTCGTCATCGACTTAGCCCAGGGCGAACCGGGCGCGCCTTCGCGCAAGGACCGTAACGCGACGCGACGCGAGATGCTCGCTTTGCTCGAAGACCCCGAAGTGAATCACTACGTCGTCGAGGGCGAAGGTCGGGTGCTGGCCCAGACGATTACGTTTCCCCTGCCGCTGAGACGAGGTTCGTTCGACCACACGCTGCACCTCAGTGAAGTGGTGGTCGACCCGACCGCCCAGGGCCAAGGCATCGCGCACGCGATGATCGACACGGTGCTCGAAAACGCGCGTCGTCAAGGCTTCGAATACGTCGAGGCGCAGTGGCGTGTCACCAATGATCAGGCGAGTTCGTTCTGGCCGCGTTACGGACTCGCTCCGACGTACGTACGACTCGGTCACGCACTCGATCTAGGGAAGTGACGACTCGATGGCGCTGACCAGCACTGGGTCCTCAGGGGTCACCTGGGGGGCGAAGCGTTGCACCGTGCCATCGGGA